>MTBK01093430.1_pt1 | contig 53207 bp, 43 predicted proteins | sample 1535981 | NCBI WGS metagenome assembly MTBK01 (sample SAMN06109225, study PRJNA356200) | anaerobic digester metagenome | isolation source: biogas reactors fed with pig manure or primary and secondary sludge | place: Spain | collected 2016-06-30
CGCTAAACTTGCTCCTCTTCATTCCCGGCCTCCTTTTCCGTTATTCTATCAGCCGGTTTACTCCACTTTTGATCGGTACTACTTTAGGGGATGGTTACACTGTGTCTCGCCCCAGGTGAGTCTTATGAGTATAAATCTTTTATTGACCCGAAAAAGGACGATTTTTACAAATTCGCCGGAAAGTATAATGTGCAAATTGTCAACATGCAGCCAGATGCTGAAAAGTTGGAAGGCACAGGCTTATTTTTCGGGAAGCTTTTTTCTAACAAACTTGAATTTGACATAAAGGATTGTTCTTAACAGATTGCGGAGCAGCCTCTCGATAAGGCAGGTAACGCTTTCGCCGTCGTTTCAGATTGAGCTTCATCGCCTTGTAAACACGCCACACCCGCTTATGGTTCCAGGTCTTGCCCAGTAATCTAAGACGGTTGAAACACTTCCAAAAGCCCCATCGTGGATGAGCCTCTATCAGTTCATTCAGGGCCTCGATAACAGGAGCATCCCTTTTATCCGCCCTTTCTTTCGCGTCGCCCAGGTACCATGCTTTTCTCGAAAGCCCCACGATCCGACACGCCTTTGCCACCGAGATCGACCAGATCGCGATCAAAAATCCGACCGCCCATCGCCGCCGCCCCCGCCCGCGGCCTGTCTTTACGACACGGCGGACGGCGTAAAAGAGCGCGAGTTAGTGCGTTGTCATGCTTTTTGCGGTTTCTCTCGCTTCTTCCAGGTTCGTGATCTTCCCGTCTAACTGCATTTCATAGACAGCATTGAGAATTCCCTTGAATTCCGGCCCCGGCGCGAGGCCTAGTTCGATCAGGTGGCGGCCTTTTAGGATGGGTTCGGGGGCGCGTTTTTCGACTTGTAGTGAGCGAACTTTTTCGATGAACCATTCCTGGGCTTCGGAGCCGAAGATCATTTTGCTGCGGTCGCCGTCGGGGTAGCGGCCTAAGCTGTCGGCTTTGGCGACGCGATAGAGGAGGTCGGTCTCGACCTTGCGGGCAAGGCGGCGAAACGCTCCGTCGCCTACGGGTGATTTGGCCTTGTACCACTCGCCGGGAACAAGATGATAACGGACGAGTTGGACGACCTGTTCGCGCACATCGAAGCCGTCGAGCGTAAAGATGCCGAGCCGGTCGAGCAGCAACAATGTCGGCTCGACGCCTGCCTCGTCGTGGCCGCGAGAGCGGATGCGGCCGTCGATCTTCTCCGTTGTCGGTGGCTTGCCCAGGTCGTGACAAACGGCGCCAAGCATTACCACGACCTGGCGTGCATGATCGAGAGCGTCGATCAGCATCCGTGCCTCGTCGCAGACCATCATCGTATGAACGTCAACGTCGCCCTCGGGATGCCAGTCCGGCTCCTGCGGCACGCCAACGAGGCTGGCAAGCTCAGGAAAGATCTGATCGACAACGCCAAGATCGTAAAGCCACTTCAGCCCGATCGACGGCTTTTGGGCCTTTAGCAGCAGCTTTTCAACCTCACCCCAGATGCGTTCACGCGGCAGGTCGGTCACGTCGATCCCACGGCAAACCTCGACGGTCTCAGGCTCGATATCAAACTCGAACCTCGCCGCAAACTGCGCCGCACGAAGGACGCGCAAGCTGTCCTCTGCGAATGTGTCTCTCGACACCATCTGCAAAACGCGCCGTTCAATATCACGCTGGCCGCCGAACGGGTCGACTACCTCACCCGTCAGCGGGTCTTTCAATATCGCGTTGATCGTAAAATCTCGCCGCGAGCACGCCTCTTCGAACGACATCAACGGGTCGCCTTCGACAATAAAGCCACGATGCCCGCGTGCCGTCTTTCGCTCACGCCGCGGCAGCGATACGTCAAGATGCCGCCCGACCTTATAAACTGCGAACACCTCGCCCACGACGTTAACCTCGCCAAATCGAGCAATGATCTCACGCAGTCGCCCGGGCTCGATGCCGTAAATCTCAAGATCCCAGTCCTTCGTCGCCTGCGGTGGATCGAGCATCGGATCGCGAACGCACCCGCCATTCAGCATCGCCCGCCCGCCGGCATCGCGGACAGCCTTAGCCAGATCGAATACGACTTGTGGAATGCCGCTCATCACTACATGAGTCTACCTCATTACCCTACAGCCCCCCTGCCCCGAAGTATCTTTATGAAATCTTTATGTGCTCCTTACACGGCCTTTAGAAATGGGAACATATCCTAAGCGGGTGGCTGCGATTGCAGCCTTTCAGCGGTGCGGCCATCGCGACCCGGTGTTCCGCCGCTTTGTTATGTCATCAGCAAAAACCGCAGCAAACGGTGTCACTAAAGGCTGGTTCAAGGCGAAAAAGCAGACGGCCGCAGCGGAAGAGGCAAAGCCTCATCATCATCAAAAACACCCGTGGTGGCAGGTGATGTGCCTGACCGGTCTCGACTATTTCTCGACGCTCGGTTACCAGCCGGGAATTGCGTTCGCGGCCGCCGGTGTTCTCTCACCGATCGCGACCTTGATCCTGGTGATGCTGACGCTCTTTGGCGCTCTGCCGATCTATAATCGCGTGGCGGCCGAGAGTCCGCACGGACAAGGGTCGATCTCGATGCTCGAGCACCTGCTGTCGCGGTGGAAGAGCAAGTTATTCGTCCTCGCCCTACTGGGCTTTGTTGCTACTGATTTTGTCATCACCATCACGCTCTCTGCGGCTGATGCCGCTGCCCACGTCATCCACAATAGCTTTATCGAGGCACATCTGCCCCAACTCGACCATCCCGTCGCGGTAACGCTCGGCATGATCGCCCTCCTCGCAGCCGTTTTCTTTAAGGGGTTCAAAGAGGCTATCGGAATAGCCGTGTTTCTGGTCACCGTGTATCTCGCCCTAAATTTGGTCGTGATCGCAGCCGGCGTCTATCACCTCATGCTCGAACCGTCATTACTCGCAAATTGGAAGGCTGCGGTCTTTACCAATAGCGCGACTGGCGGAGCGCGAAGCACCTTTATGATCGCCGGGCTTGCCCTGCTTGTCTTCCCAAAGCTCGCGCTTGGCCTGTCAGGCTTTGAGACCGGCGTCGCGGTGATGCCGCTAATTGACAATCCGAACCGTATCCGCAAAACGCGAAAGCTGCTCCGGACGGCGGCATTGATAATGAGCTTTTTCCTCATCTTCAGCAGCCTGATCACGAGCGTGCTGATACCGGCGCATGAGTTCGAGGAGGGCGGCAAGGCGCAGGGCCGTGCCCTGGCGTTTATCGCTCATCAGTATTTAGGCGAGATTTTTGGCAGTGTTTATGACGTCAGCACGATCCTGATCCTGTGGTTCGCAGGCGCATCGGCAATGGCCGGGCTCCTGAGCATCGTGCCGCGATACCTGCCGCGATATGGCATGGCACCGAACTGGGCCCGCTCGACGCGGCCGCTGGTGTTGATCTTTAGTGCGATCTGTTTTGCGATCACCTATATCTTTTCGGCAGATGTCGAAGCCCAGGGCGGGGCCTACGCCACTGGTGTGCTCGTGCTGATCACGTCTGGGGCATTCGCCGTCACGATCTCCGCGTGGGTCCGTAAACAGTCGGTAAAATGGGCCTTTGCGTTCATAGCCGCGGTCTTCTCATACACTACGATCACAAACATCGTCGAACGGCCCGACGGCATAAAGATCGCCTCCCTGTTCATTCTCGGTATCGTCGTCGCATCATTCATTTCCAGAGCGATGCGAACGACCGAGGTCCGCATCCAAAAGATCGAACTTGATCGCCTCGCAGAGTCATTTATCGACGATCTCGCCGAAGGCGACATTCGCATCGTCACTAACCGCCGCGAGGAAGGCGATGTGACCGAATACCGCTTTAAGGAGCATGAAAAACGCGTCGACAATCACATTCCCGCCAACGACCCGATACTGTTCTACGAGATCGATATTAGCGATGCGTCCGAGTTTACCGGTAAGATCAAGATCACGGGCGCAGATATTGATGGTTATCGGATACTACGAACCCACGCCCCGGCGGTGCCAAACGCTATCGCCGCCTTGCTACTGCACCTCAGAGACAAGACCGGCAAGATCCCGCACGTCTATTTTGGCTGGAGTGAAGGCAATCCGGTCAAGTATCTAATTCGCTATATTCTGTTTGGCGAGGGTGACACGGCTCCGGTCACGCGCGAGATACTCCGCCAGGCCGAGCCCGACCAAGAGCTTCGTCCTAGCGTGCACGTCGGCGGTTAACGCCGACGTCGGTCAAAAATATCCATTAAATGAGCCCCGGTGAGCAGCAGCGGGATCGAAACGAACGTGAACGCCATTGAGGCGGTTGCAAGGCGCGTGTCACCGGGCACGAGCGCGTGGACGATGCTGAGGACCAATCCCAACAGCGGTGCGACGATGCCGCCGACCAGGCATATGAGTAGGGCAAATATTAGCCCATAGCGCGGTCGCGGCACGGGCCCGGCGGCCTTGACCGGTGAGATCGTGGCTGCCGTGTCGAGTCGCGCTGCCATTCACCGCAAAGATACGCTCGCGGATATAAGTTGGGCGTAATGACTTCATAAAAAGTCTATAAGGGTTGTGGCGAGAAGCGATAGCCGATCCACGGCTCGGTCAGAATGTATCTGGGCTGAGATGGGACGGCTTCGACCTTCTTGCGGAGCTGGCCGATAAAGACACGAAGGTATTCCGTCTGTTCGGTATAGTCGCCGCCCCACACAGCGGCGAGAATGGCCCGATGGGTCACTACACGGCCGCGATTCCGAAACAGGAAGCTGAGCAGGTCAAACTCCTTCGGGGTCAGATGCACGGCCTCGCCGGCTACGATCACTCGTCGTGTCGAAATGTCGATCTGGAAATCGCCGTCAACCACGGGTGCGGACGTGTGTTCCTCGTTCCGTGTTCGCCGCAAGGCGGCCCGGACGCGGGCCAGAAGCTCATCAATTCCGAATGGTTTCGTTACGTAATCGTCGGCTCCCGCGTCGAGGGCCTCGACCTTGGTGCGTTCGTCTCCGCGGACGGACAGAACGATGATCGGCAGGGCAGATGCCTTTCGTATTTCACGGCAGAAAGCGATCCCGTCCATTTCAGGCATCTGCAGGTCCGTAATGATCAGGTCCGGGTGCCAGTCACGGAACGTCTCCAAGCCAGACACGCCGTCCGCCGCGGTCCGGACATCATACCTGTGGGCCGACAGGCTGTGTCGGAGGACACGCGTGATCTGCGGCTCGTCGTCGATCACCAGTACTTTCTTGTTCTCGCTCATTCCTTGGCTGCCCTTAGCTCTACCACGACCCTTGCCCCTCGTCCGTTATCGCCGTCCTCGACCCTGATCGTTCCATGCTGGGCTTCCACGATGCCGCGTGCGATCGCGAGCCCGAGTCCGAGCCCGCCCACCGGGCGGTCGCCGAGCCGAACGAACTTTTCAAATACACGCTCCCGCATATCAACAGGAATGCCCGGCCCCTCATCATTGACCGATATCGCGACGCCGCCACGCTCTTCGCCGGCGGCGATCGTGATCGTTGAACCCGACGGAGAGTACTTCGCCGCATTCTCGATCAGATTATAAACCACTTCGGCAATGGCCCCTGCGTCTGCCCGCACCATAAGCTGATCGACCCTATTGACCGTTAGAATGTGCCCTCTCGTCACGGGAATAGCCCGCTCGACAGCCGCCACGATGATCTCATCGACGCTCGCGGTCGAATCGACATCCGTCGGCGCGGCCTCAACCCGTGCGAGGGCGACCATGCCTTCGATAAAGCCGTTGAGCCGGTCGGTCTCTTCGTTGATTATCGATAGGAATTCGGCTCGCCCCTCGCTGTCGAGTTCGATAGTGCGTTGGCCGCCTTCGCTGTCGAGCAGCGTCGTGACCGATGCCTTTATGGATGTCAACGGCGTGCGCAGATCGTGAGTGACTGCATCGAGGAGAGCGGACTTTAACTTCTCGCTCTGCTTCAGCGCTTCGGCCTGTGTCGCCGTTTCGAAAGCCGCCTGTAACTCACCGTAAAGCCGCTCCGCCTCACGAGCACGGCGGCGTGCGTAGCTCGATAGTTCGCCCGCCATGATCGCCGTCACGGTAAACGCGGCCCACGCGATAAGATTCTGCGGTTCGGCAATATGAAATTCTCCGATCGGCGGCAGAAAGTAATAGTTAAAGCACAGCATCGCCGCAAACGACGCCAACAGGGCCGGATTCCGCCCAAAGAATGTCGCCGAAGACAGCACGATCAGCAGGAACGCCATTGCCACCGTGATCTGGTTGATTCGTTCGGATACTGAGAGCAAAGCAAACGACACTACGAGAATCGCGGCAACCGAAAGGCCGTACCGCAGCAGTGTGGTTCGTCGGGCAATGCTCATTGTTTGAGTCGCTCTAGAAGATGCTCTTTGAGCGCATCCAGGCCGACGCGCTCCTGCTCCCACGTATCGCGATCACGGACGGTGACAGCGTTGTCGGCGAGGGATTCGTGATCGACCGTTACGCAGAACGGTGTTCCGATCTCGTCCTGTCGGGCGTAGAGTTTGCCGATGCCGCCGGTGTCGTCGTAAACGGCCCGCATCGAGGGCTGGAGGTCGTGTTTGAGTCTTTTTGCGAGCGTCACGATCTCGTCGTTGTTTTTTGCAAGCGGTAGCACGGCGACCTTGATCGGTGCCATTTCGGGTTTGAGCTTCAGAATCACGCGGACCTCGCCCTTGTCGTTGGCCTTCTCGGTGTAGGCGTCCATCATCACGGCTAGCAGCGTTCGGTTGACGCCGATCGATGGCTCGATGCAGTAGGGATAGAACCGCTCGTTCGTCTGCGGGTCGAAGAACGAAAGGTCCTCGGTCGTGTCCGGATTAATGCGTTTCCCGTCGGCATTTTCAGGCTTTTTCGAGTGGACGCGAAGGTCGTAGTCGGTCCTGTTCGCGATGCCCAGCAGCTCATCGAATTGCTTGTCTTCGTCTTCACGTTCAGGGAAGAACCGATAAAGGAAATCAACCGTGCGATCAGAGTAATGAGCAAGCTCCGCCGGCGTCTGTTCGTAATGCACGATGTTATCGCTCGATATGCCGAGTGATCCAAGCCAAGCATCATACGCGTCGATCCATTCCTGATGGATCCGCGGCGCGTCCTCAGGACGGCAGAAATACTCGATCTCCATCTGCTCAAACTCGCGGGTTCGAAAGATAAAATTGCCCGGCGTCACCTCGTTACGAAACGCCTTACCGATCTGCGCGATCCCGAACGGCAGCTTGCGGCGTGACGTGTCGAGTACATTCTTGAAATTGACAAATATTCCCTGCGCCGTCTCGGGCCTCAAATAGGCCAGTGCGGACGGATCGTCATCCGCCGAAGCCGCACCGACCGTAGTCCTGAACATCAGATTGAACGCCCGTGATTCGGTAAGGTTGGTCGAGCCGCAATTCGAGCAGACGAACTTGGCGGCGGCGTCCCTCTCGAGCTTGTCCTCACGAAGTCGCGTCTTGCAATCGCGGCAATCCACGAGCGGATCGCTGAACGTGTCCTCGTGACCCGAGTATTTCCACACCAACCGGTTCTGAATGATCGACGAATCGACGCCCTCGATGTCGTCGCGTTCGTAAACCGCCCACCGCCACCAGCTCTGCTTGATATTGTTCGCGAGTTCGACGCCGAGCGGCCCGTAATCCCACGACGATCCGAGTCCGCCATAAATGTCCGACGCCGGATAGACAAACCCGCGGCGTTTGCTGAGTGAAACGATCGTTTCGATGTTTGGTGCCGTCATAAAATACTTGATTACTAATTTGTAACTATCAGGGAATCAAATGATCGCTCCGACCAGATCGTAATCGTGGGCCTCGGTGATGCGGACGTCGTAGATGGCTCCGATCTCGGGTTCGAGCCCGTCGGGAACGTCGTTTATAAGAATGTGCCCGTCGATCTCCTGAGTTTGGCCCTCGAAGCGGCCCTGGAACAGCAGATCGGATTCCTCCGACAGGCCTTCGAACATTACTTTATAGGTCTGCCCGACTTTGGCACGGTTCATCTCACGGCTGATCTTGGCTTGTTCCTTCATCAACCGGTCGCGGCGTTTTTTGGCGATCTTTGGATCGACCTCGTTCGGCAGATCGAATGCCGGCGTGCCTTCTTCGTCCGAGTAGGTGAATACTCCGACGTTGTCGAAACGGCAATTGCGAACAAACTCGATCAATTCATCAAAATCTGCATCCGTCTCGCCCGGAAAGCCCGTAATGAACGTCGTGCGTATCGTAATGCCCGGGACGGCGTCACGAACACGCTCTATCAGTCGTTCGAGCGACTCGCGCGTGCCGCCGCGTTTCATCAGTTTCAAGACATTCCGCGAAGCGTGCTGCAGCGGCATATCGAGGTATTTCACGGCTTTCGGAGTTTCACCAATTGCCGATAGAAACGCGTCGGAAATGTGTGTCGGATATGCGTACATCACGCGTACCCATTCGAGTTCGTCAATCTCGCCGAGAGCACGTATTAGGGCGGCGAGGGCATCTACCTCGCCGAGGTCCTCACCATACCGCGACGAATCCTGCGCTATCAGCACGACCTCTTTGACTCCTTGCTTTGCGAGCATTCGAGCTTCCTCGACGATCGAGCCGAAACGACGCGACCGGAAGCTCCCACGCATGGATGGTATCGAGCAGAATGCACACGGGCGATCACAGCCCTCGGCGATCTTAATGAAAGCGGTATGCGATTGCGTGGCCCGCAATCGCGGCGTGTATTCGTCGTAAAGGTATGTCGCTGATTTATTTCCGATCGGCGTTATAGTCAGTTGTTTTGCGTCAAACTCATCATCCGCCGCCTTGAGAATTTCATTGACCTGCGACGTGCCGATGAATGCATCGACCTCCGGCAGTTCTTTGATCAGGTCGTCGCGATACCGCTCAACGAGGCAGCCCGCGACGATCACGCGGCCGGCCGTCCCCTCTGATTTCCATCGCGTAGCCTCGAGGATGGCGTCGATGGATTCTTGCTTCGCGGACTCGATAAAGCCGCACGTATTCACGACCACCGTGTCGGCGTCGGCCGCGTCGCTTGTTATCTCATAGCCGGCCTCGGCAAGTTGGCCCATCATGACCTCGCTGTCAACGAGGTTTTTGGGACATCCAAGACTGACGAATCCTACCTTTCTCATTCCAAACCGCAAACTCTTATTGTAACAAGCCGCCAGCAAAAAGGCCGCCTCTGACGGCGGCCTATCCCGAAGCGGTTGAGTTGCAGGTTACTGCATGTTGACGTCGAGTCTCGTAGCTGATGCGTAAGCGGCGGCCTTACCGTCTTTTGTTAGAAGATTGACCTGTGTGCAATTGAACTCTTTGCACGCCCCGAAGACCTTTTGCAGATATTCCAGCCGCTTTTCCTTCGGCATGGCGTCCCATGATGGCTTTAAGAGGCCGTAGAAGACATCCTGGCTGACCTTGGCCGTCTTGATGTGCTCGTCGAGGAATGTTCCTTCGACCGTGATCTGGCTGACACCGGCGGTTGAGATCTCCTCTTCGGCATAATTTGACCATAGCCATATTCCGACCGATGCAGCGACCATGAGTATCGAGACTGCCAACAATGTCCGATTGATCGACCGTACCTGATCTACAACCTTTGCGATCAAGCCGGACGGGGCTTTTTTCGCTTCGGCAACAGGTAGGGTCGGCGCGATCTCAGGCGTTTGATCAGACTCAAGTGCGATCGGCTCCGTTACCGACGCCTCCTGAACAGGCAGGTGGACAGGTGGGTTTCGCAGAAGGTCAACGAGGTCGAGCGTCCTGGCTGCAGCGTCCGAAACGGCATCCTGCTGCATCTCGGCGTACTTTGATTGCAGACTCTCGTCGTCCATTTTTCTACGCTCACGTTCGAGCAGTTCGACATAGGCGTTGCCAACGCGAACATTACACTCGATCGCCGCCACGACAACGTTTGGGGCGAAGAACAACTCGTTAATACTCTCTTTGAATAACCTCAGACGACCGAAGAAGTCGTTCGCGATCAGTTGGTCAAATGCACTTGCATTCTCCGCCTCGGTGGCGAGATCCTCGAAGCTCAATGCTGTCAACAAAAGATCCGACTCGTCTTCGCCGGCCTCGTATAGCGGTACGCTCGACCATTCGCCGTAAAGCGTATTGATATGCGTGAGCGCATCATCCCGACTGAACAGACACGCCCGTTTTGACCCGTCGAGCGGCCGTGAAAAGAGCCTCGTGATTATAAAATCGAACTTTGCCCGAACAGGCTCGGCAAACGGCAGATTGCGATAGAAGCGGGCCAGCCCCAGCATCGCCTGAGAACTCAGCGATGGACGCGAATTCTCGCAGCACAGCCGGAAGCTCGCCACGGGAATGTCTCGGTCCCGTTCGGCCAAGGCGCTGCACCACGCCTCGGTCTCGTGCAGCAGGTGAAATTCCGCCGCCTTGTGCTCGTCAGACTCGACATTCTCAGCGACGTTTAGAAATGCATTCAACGCCTTCTTGGCATTGAAATCGTCGTATGTTTTCGGAACGATCCTTAAATACTCGCGCTCGACGCCCGTGAGCACATGCTCGACCATCTGCAGACACGACACCTCCGCGATCGCACGCTTTTGATAGAACTGAGGCCCCTTTTTTACCTTGATCGGTTCGTCGGGAATCGCCGTCGCCGCAGGTAGGGATGCGACATCAGGAAGCTCCGCCGGCTGTTCCTTTATCGCATCGCTCTCAGGCTGCTCCTGAGTTGCTTCCGCGGCAGGTCCTACGGTTTCAGGCTTGTTTGGTTCCTCGGTCCGGTCAAGTTGTGCTGTATCCGTCCCGTTCAGCAGGTGGTCATCAATGACCGTCTCTTCAAGCAAGTTCTCCTGCTTAAGTTCGACGACGAGTTCTTCGAATACATTCATGGTGGGCACTCATTCTCGGGCAGGTTCGGCGTGCAGGGAGACGGGGGCGTGATCTAGGGCAGTATCTGACGGATCTCTCCGGTCTGGGTGAGTTGATACACGTACACTACACCCTCACCGGCTACGTTCCGTGTCGCGGTAACCGTGTAGCCGTTGCGTAATTCGGTGTCGGTCGGGGCGGCCGGCGTCATTGATATCACAAACTTTCCGCGAGTTACCTCGTTGCCCATGTTTGTTCCAATGCTGCTCGACAGCAGGTTATTGATCTCGGTTATCCGGCCAAAGCGGCTGTTCTGCGTAAAGAAATTGACCTGCGTCGAGGCGATCGTCCTCATCGTTGCAAAGGTATTGCCGTTCTCCGAGGCCCTCAGCGCCTTCTGCAGGTGCGGGATAGCAAGGGACGCGATAATGCCGATCACAGCACACACTGTCAGCAGTTCAACTACCGAAAATCCCTGTTCTCTCGTTCTACTCATCGGATTACCTCGCTCGCGAAAATATCGGGAAGTGACGCATTTTGTCACATCTGTCTTGACAACTTTCGGCAGGGTTCTAACCCGCGACTACCGCGAATCTGACGTTTTGCTTAATAACGCGGCACTCTCCGGTTGCTGGCGAAACCGCCCGGAGCTTAACTGTGCAAGCACTATGCCAAATAGAGTAACCTTGAGGCCCTTGGTTGCGTATCCGCCCGGGCGAAAAATACCGGTGTTTGTTTTTCTACGGATTTTTATTACACTACAAACTTTGCCCTTAGGAATGCCTTTCGGGCATTTTGCCCGGAGAAAGACACGGAATTGAGCGCGATCGTAGATCAGAGCATAGAAACTTACGGCATCGACAACTGGGGTGCCGACTATTTCGGTGTCAACCGTAAAGGCAATCTCGTCGTCCGTGCCCCTGAGAACGAGAACTTTACCGCCGACGTTAAAGATATTGTCGACGACCTCAGAAAACGCGGTGTTTCGACACCCGTTCTTCTCAGATTTCCTCAACTCATTTTTGGCCAGATCCGCAAGCTCCAGACGGCATTTCGCAAGTCGATAAAAGAATTCGAATACGAAGGCGGCCATCTCTGCGTTTTTCCGATGAAGGTCAATTCGAACCGTGCCGTCATCGAGGAATACCTTCGCGAAGGCTCGCGTTACGCCTTTGGCCTCGAGGCCGGATCGAAGCCAGAACTTTACGCAGCCCTCGGCCTCGAACAAGCCAAGGACAGCCTTCTAGTCCTCAACGGGTTCAAGGATCGCGACTTCCTCAATCTCGCGTTTGCCGGAGCGCTCGCAGGCAAGAATGTCGTCATTGTCATCGAGAAGCTTAGCGAGCTTGACCACACGCTCGATATCGCTGCGAAAATAGCTGCTGAAAATCCGGAAATGTCGTTGCCCATGATCGGCGTGCGCGTAAAGCTCTACTCAAAGGGCTCCGGCAAATGGGAAAAATCGGGCGGCGAAGCGGCGAAATTTGGCCTGACTACGACCGAGATCCTTGAAGTGGTCCGTCGCCTCCAGGACGCCGGCCGGCTTGATATGCTGCGGCTGCTGCATTTTCATATCGGCTCGCAGCTCACGGACATCAAACGTATCAAGAACGCCATGCGCGAGGCCGCACGAACCTATGCCAAGATCCGCAAGATGAAGATACCGATCGAGTATCTAGATATCGGCGGCGGCATGGCAGTGGATTACGACGGCTCACGCACGTCATTTGAATCCTCAGCGAACTACAACGCACGCGAATTTGCCAACGACGTTGTCTATATTATTAAGACTGTCTGCGATGACGAGACCGTTCCGCATCCAACGATAATTCAGGAATCAGGCCGCTATTTATCTGCATATCACGCGATCCTCGTTACGAATGTGCAGGACGAGATCGAGACCGTGGTCGAGGACCACGGCCTGGTCGATCCGGACCGCGACGACCCGCAGATCGTGCACGAGCTCTTTGACCTTCGTGAGTCGATCAACGGAAAGAACTATCGCGAGTATTATCACGACGCTCTCGAACATCGCGATGAGCTTTTCACGATGTTCAATCTCGGCCTGCTCTCGCTCGAGTCAAAAGGCAAGGGCGAGGTCCTGTTTTGGGACATCTGCGAAAAGGCCGACCAGTTCGCACAGCAAAAGAAGTACGTATCAGAGGAATTTGACGACCTTCGCCGCCTGATGTGTGCGAAATACCTGGCCAATTTCTCAGTATTTCGCTCAATGCCCGATAACTGGGCGCTCGAGCAACTCTTCCCGATCGTGCCCATACATAAACTCAACAAAAAGCCGTCCGAATATGCTACGCTTTGTGATATAACCTGCGATTCTGACGGTATTGTCGATAAGTTTGTTGACCTGCACGACGTCAAGCCGGTGTTGGAATTGCACAAGCTCGTTAAGAGTGAACCTTACTATCTCGCAATGATGCTCGTCGGTGCGTATCAGGAGGTGATGGGCAACAACCATAACCTTTTTGGCGTCCCCCACGAGGCACATGTGTTTATCGGTGAGGACGGCTACATCATTAAGAAGGTGGTTTACGGCGCGACCTTGGGCGAGGCAGTGGCATCGGTACGATTCGATCCGGGACAGTTGCACGATACTTTTCGCAAATCTGTGCTAGAGCGCATTAAGGACGGCCGGCTGTCGAATACTGAGGGCAGCAAGGTAATAGAGTTTTACGAGGGTCAGGTCGAGACCTACACGTACCTGACCCCAAATGGAAAATAGTTAAAGTATTGGTGGAAATAAACTTATGGTATCGAAAAACAAGAGCAAGTCTTCAAAGTTCCTGACCGTTCCGACGCGGCCCGTGCCGATCGATCGAGACCGGTCCGTCGCAGGACTGCTCGAAAAAATGGAAGGTGCCGGCTTCGGCGCACGTCAGCTCGCCGAGGCCCATCGGATATGGCTCGATATGCTTGATGACAATTCGACGATATACGTTTGCGGCTCCGGCAACCTGATCACCTCAGGCATGCGCCGCCTACTGTCGTATGTCATCAAGAACCGATTTGTAGATGTCCTCGTGATGTCAGGGACGGTGTTGTATCACGATATTCACGAGACGCTCGGGCGCAATCATTTTCAGGCCCATCCGAGCATGAGTGATGACGACCTTGACGCCGCTGACGTTATGAGGCTCGGTGACGTCATCGCAAACCGTGAAGAATATCAGGAGGCCGATGAATGGATCGGCAGTGTGATCAACCAACTCGACACCAGCCGGCCATATTCGTTTCGCGAATTTCTTCTGTTGCTCGGACGTGAGTTGTCCGAGATCGCCCATGAGGACGGGATCCTGACATCCGCTTTTAAATCGAGAATTCCCGTTTATTGCCCTGATCTGCCCGGGTCTGAGATGGCTATCGGCATCGCACGTGCAAAATTCGATAAGAAACTGCAGATATCGTTTGACACGACACCGGACACGATGGAGATCATGTCCATCGCGCAGCGAACTCGAAATTCCGGCATCATAACGCTCGGCGGTTCAGGCACGCAGCACGTCGTCAATGTCGGCGAGATCGCTTCTTATATCACTCGAACAAATCCGAGAGGCCACAAATACGCTATCTCAATTGCGAACGACCTCTCCTGCGGCGGCACAAGAACCCCGTCGTATAGCAGCGACCACCCCTCGGTCTTTGGCAAACTGCTAAAGAATGCGACTACGGCTCACGTCGCCTGTGACCCGTCGATCGCACTTCCGATGGTCATCACGGCGCTCTCGCAGACGGCGGCAAAATTCATGAAAGGCCGCAAGCGGCCCACATTCGGATTCGCGGGCCGCGAGATGAGCATAGACGTCCCGTAGGAATTTGCGATTTGCGAATTTCAAATTTGCGATCGACTTCCAAAGATCGCAAGTCGCAAATCGCAAACCGAGAATTCCATGAGCGAATCTGCTTCCCTTCCGATGAATTTCGGCGGCATCGACGACGAGGAATATTCCTCGTTCGATGCTGCGCGCGTCCTCATCTGGCCCGTTGCATATGAGGGAACAGTCTCCTACGGCACCGGAACCGGCTCCGGCGCGATGGCGATAGTCGAAGCCTCGCGAAATATGGAACTGTACGAAGAGGAAACCGACACGGAGCCCTACAAGCTCGGTATTCACACGCTGCCGGAGTTTACTGCACGCGACACGCCCGATGCGATGATGTTCGGGCTTTATAACAGCACAAAAGAACTCCTTGAATCCGACAAGTTCATTTGTATGTTGGGCGGCGAGCATTCCATATCGGCCCCTGTGATCCAAGCCCATAACGAGAAATTCGATAACCTGAGCGTCCTCCAGATCGATGCCCACGCTGACCTGCGCGATACCTACGACGGCACCCCACATTCGCACGCTTCGATAATGGCCCGCGTCGTAAAGGACATGCGAATTCCTTCCGTTCAGGTCGGCATCAGGTCGATCTCAGCCGACGAGGCACGTTCTTTGAATGAGAGCCTGCCGACAAGGATCTTCTGGGCCCGCGACATCGTCGGGCGCACTGATTGGATCGACGACGTCATCCATGGTTTGACCGACAACGTGTATCTGACGATCGATATCGACGGCCTCGACCCTTCTTTAGTGCCGACCACCGGAACACCGGAGCCCGGTGGATTGGGCTGGTACGAGACCTTGACCCTGATACGGAAACTTGCTGAAAAGAAACGGGTTGTCGGCATGGATCTGGTGGAGTATTCCTATGTTGACACCTATGATTCCCCGGCATTTCTTTGCGCAAAACTCGTGTATAAGTCGCTCGCCTACATCTTCAGAAATGAAGCACCCAGGCTTACCTAGATCCGTTTTGCCGAACCGTTCCGGCCTCGTCTTCGTATACGATCAATGATTGGGAGAATTAGAAATAAATGACACGCTCTGTTTTCGTTCTTGCGCTGGCATCCACTCTGTTTTTCGCCGGCTGTACTACGGGCCTTTTTACCGGCGGCCAGACGCCGCCGGCTGAGGCTCAGCCTGCCGCCTCGCCGATGCCTGTCGTCGTTGACGGCATGCGAACGTCATACGCCGATATCGTCGAGCGAACGTCGCCGGCCGTCGTCCGGATCGAGGCAGATCATCGTGAGAAAGCTCCGGCGCGCGGTCAGTCGCCGGGGATGGACGACTTCTTCCGACAGTTTCAGATCCCGCAGCCCGACCAGAGACCGCAACTCGAACGCGGCGTCGGTTCGGGCGTGCTCGTCTCAGCCGACGGTTATATCCTGACCAATCATCACGTCGTTGATGGCGCCGAGAAGATCACGGTGCTGATGAGCGACAATAAGTCATTCAAGGCAAGGGTCGTCGGCTCTGACCAGCCAAGCGACCTCGCGGTGATCAAGATCGAAGGCGAGAATTTGCCCTTTCTTACTCTCGGCAATTCCGATAGTGTGCGCGTCGGCGATATCGTGCTCGCGATCGGCAATCCGCTCGGCATCGGCCAAACCGTCACCGCCGGGATCATCTCCGCCAAAGGTCGCCGCACCGGGCTTAGCGACGGAAGTTTTGAAGACTTTCTGCAGACGGACGCACCTATCAATCGCGGAAACTCCGGCGGTGCGCTCGTGAATCTCAATGGCGAATTGATCGGTATCAATTCACAGATACTCTCAGGCGGATCGGGCGGCGGCAATATCGGTATTGCATTTTCGATACCGTCAAACATGGCCCGCAGCGTAATGGACCAGTTGATTAAGAACGGCAAGGTCCGCCGCGGAATGCTCGGCATTAACATCCAGAACATTACCGACGACACCGCCGAAGCGCTGAACATCACGGAGCGCAGCGGCGTCCTCGTGAGCAACGTTCGCCAAGGCAGCGCGGCCGAAAAGGCCGGCGTCAAACGCGGCGATATCATCACCGCGATCAACAGTGAGAAGATCGACGATAGCAACGTGCTTCGAAATAAGGTCGCGGGCACACTGCCGGGCACCGAGATCAAGCTAACGGTCGTTCGCGACGGTAAGCAGCAGGATCTGACCGCGACGCTCGATGAATTTGAAGTTGGTGACCAGAAGGGATCGGCTCCCGGCCGTGATCAGGGCGACGGCTCCGGCCCGCAGGATCAGGGCGGCAAGTTGGGACTCAACATCGAACCGCTGACGCCTGAAACGGCGCGCCGGCTCGGCCTAGAATCGGGCTCGGAAGGCGTCGTGGTGACTGACGTCGACCCTAACGGGCCCGCAGCCGAGGAGGGCGTAGCTCGGGGCGACGTCATTCTCGAGATAAATCGTCAGGCAGTTAAGTCGGCCGCTGACGTTCGCACGGCGCTCGACGCCTCCGGCGACAAACCGGTGCTTCTCCTGATCTCACGACGCGGCCAGACGATCTACCTCACGGTCCGTCCGGGCTAGGTAAGTCCGCATTACCCCTCAGGCTGCCGGGCACTGATGCTCGGCAGCCTTTTGTTTTGCTGCTGTTCTGTGTTAAAAACTCCGATATGTTTGGCAAGATCTACTTTGGCATTCTGGCTGTTTCGACGGCGATAATGGCGTTCTTTACGTGCTATTCGTGCAGTTGGCTCAAGAGCGTCGGAGCTCCGGCCGCAGCCATCGCGGGTTACGATTATCATTCGAGCTACGGATGGACGACCCTCTGGATCACCACCGCGGTATTGCTCCTTCTCGGCAACGCTGTATTCTGGGCCGGCGGGCGAGCATGGGCTATGTGGCTGACAGTTGTCTATTTTGTCGTGTTCACGGTTCTCAGGTCATTTTGGCTCGAACCGGCAGCGGCGGATTTCCGCACAACGAACGGCCTTTCGCCGGGGGACGGCATCGGCCCAGTTTTTGCCGCTGTACTGATCGTTGCTCTCGTCGTTGTGGCCTTTGTTGACCAGTTTGTCCTTGTTCGGCTGCGCACGCTCACGTTCCCCCCGGCAACTGAGGACGAGCAGGGCCCGCCAGACTCGACGAACGGACCGACGGGCGACGCCTGAAGGTCGATCGGACAGAAATCCTATTGACAATCGCCTCGATTAGGGACATAGTTCGTTAGGGAGCATATGCTCAAACGAATTGCAGCACTCTTATTCGTACTCGCCATCGCCGGTCAGGTCTATGCGGGCGTGTGCGGATGTATGGACGCCAACGATGAGGCAACTCATTCCTGCTGCAAGCGAAGCCGGTCATCGAGCGGTGCTATAAAGGCCAAGGATTGCTGCGCCGCAGACTGCTCACGTCCCCAGACAGAGCGGCCAACCCAAGATCGTTCAAACCCGAGGCCGCAGATCAAGCTTCAGGCTGTCACGCCGTCCGTTCAGCTTCCTGCCGTCTCCGTCGAAAGGACATCAGTAACACCCTTGCTGACAAAACAGCGGCTGACGGACCATAGGCTCAAACGTCCGCGGCCTCCTGAGCTATACCTGCGCCATCACGCCTTCCTGATCTAATCCAGCAACTTATTCGGCTATCTGCGGCCTTATTGTGGCTTTTTGTCATGCGCGCATTTTTACCGCATGACGATCTAAAGGTTTGTATATCTAGAACTTAAGGAAACTCAAAAATGTTAAGAACTATCGCATTAATAACGATCGCCGGGATCACTATTTTCGCATTAGCGTGCGGAGCAGGCAGCAATTCTTCTGGCGGCAAGGAGATAAAAAATGGCCCCGCCGGCAATAACCTGACGGCTAAGCTTTCCAGTGCGGATGGAACATTCCGAAAGGGTAAGCAGGATTTTACCCTCACCTTCGCCGATACGTCGGGGAAAACCGTTGATGTCGGGTCGGCCGCCCTCAACTTCTTTATGCCGGCGATGGGATCGATGGCGGCTATGAACAATCCGGCAACTCTCACAACGACCAGCACGCCGGGCGTCTATGCCGGAAAGGTCAACATCGAGATGGCGGGTGAATGGCAGGTGCAGATCACCTATGAGGGTCCGGCCGGAAAGGGAAAGGCAACATTGCCGGTCACCGCTCAATAGTCCGACGAAAGTATGATCAACTGGCTCATCGACTGGTCCATCAGGAATCGCATCATCGTCATCGCGGTCTATATCGCGATCGCGGCGGCCGGCTATTGGGCCCTCACGCGAACGCCGCTTGATGCGATACCTGATGTCTCTGATAACCAGGTGATCGTCTTTACCGACTGGCCGGGCCGCTCACCCAAGGAGGTCGAGGACCAGGTGACGTATCCGCTCGTCACGAACCTTCAGGGGCTTCCCGGCGTGCGGACCGTCAGGGCGAGTTCGGCGTTCAGCTTTTCGATGATCAACGTTATCTTCGAGGACGATGTCGAGCTCTACTGGGCGAGGACGCGCATCCTCGAGCGGCTGAACCTAGTTGCTCGCCAGCTTCCCGATGGTGTCACGCCGACGCTCGGACCCGACGCCTCCGGTCTCGGGCAGATCTATTGGTACACGCTCGAATCTGACACAATGAGCCTGCGCGACCTGAGGACGCTGCAGGATTGGTTCGTGCGCTATCAGTTGAATTCGACACCCGGCATCGCGGAGGTCGCCACCGTCGGCGGCTATGTGCAGCAGTACCAGATCGACGTCGATCCAAACCGCTTGCGTGCCGTGAACATTCCGCTCTCCGCCGTCGTCGACGCGGTCGGGCGCTCGAATAATAACGTCGGGGGCAACGTTCTCGAACAGGCCGGTGAGTGGGCGGTCGTCCGGGGGCTTGGCCTGGTCGAGTCCGTTGCCGATGTCGAGAACATCGTGATCGGTGCAAATAACGGTACTCCGATCTTTGTCAGAAACGTCGCAGAGGTGCAACTCGGCAATGCCTTCCGGACCGGCTCGCTCGATAAGAACGGCAAGGAAGCTGTCGGTGGTGTCGTCATAATGCGCTACGGCATCAGCGCGCTCGAGGCGATCGAGGCCGTCAAGAACAAGATCGAAGAGATCAAGCCGGGCCTGCCCGCCGGCGTCCGGATCGTTCCCTTTTACGACCGGACGGACCTGATCAATCGCACCGCCGCCACGCTAAAATGGGCACTTGCCGAGGAGTTCATACTCGTTACGCTGGTCAATCTGATCTTCCTCGCCCATTTTCGCTCGATCTTCATCGTGACAATTCCGCTCCCGATGGCGGCACTCGTGTCATTTCTTTTTATGTATTTTATGGGAGTGACATCGAACATAATGTCGCTCGCTGGCATTGCGATCGCCGTTTCCGACCTTGTGGATGCCGGCATCGTGGTCACAGAGAATGCATATCGAGCGATCGAAAAGGAAGGCATAAGCCTCTCGAACCGTGAAGAGGTTTGGCGGGTCGTACGGGATGCGACCAAGATGGTCGGCCGTCCGATATTCTCGTCCATGGCTATCATCGTAGTTGCGTTCGTTCCCGTGTTCGCACTGACAGGTCAGGAAGGAAAGCTCTTTCATCCCCTTGCTTATACAAAGTCTTTCGCTATGATCGCCGCCGCGGTCATGGCCGTCACGCTCGGGCCCGTCCTATGCGGATATCTCCTTAAAGGAAAGCTGAAGCCGGAAGAATCAAACCCGATCATGCGTGTCCTGCGGCGCTTCTATCGGCCACTTCTCGAAACAGCATTGCGAAATCGGGCGATAACTGTCGTCATGGCCTTGCTCTTCTTTCTGGGTGCGATGGTCACAACGACCCGTATCGGCAGCGAATTTATGCCGCCGCTTAATGAAGGCGACCTGCTTTATATGCCCGTGACCGATCCCGGGATCTCACTCGATGAGGCGACACGCATCCTGAGCAAGCAGAATGAGATCATCGCATCCTTCCCTGAGGTCGTATCTGCGGTCGGCAAGGCCGGGCGTGCCGAGACTTCGACCGATCCGGCACCGATCAATATGAACGAAACTGTCGTCCACCTGAGGCCTGAGAGCGAGTGGCGCGATGGAATGACGAGAGAAAAGCTTGTTGCCGAACTGGACGCCGCCCTGCGGATGCCGGGCGTTACCAACATTTGGACACAGCCGATCATTAACCGCATTGAGATGCTGGCGACAGGCATTCGGTCGCAGATCGGTATCAAGATCTACGGGAACGACCTGAACGCTCTCGAACACGTTTCACGTCAAATCGCCGACGTCGTTCGCGGCGTCAACGGGGCCGCGGATGTATATCCCGAACAGATCGGCGGGACGCCTTATATCGACATAGACATCGATCGGACTGCGGCCGCGCGCTATGGCATCGATGTTGCCGCGATCCAGGAGGTCATTGAGAACGGCATCGGTGAGGTAAATCTGGCCGTAACGATCGAAGGCCGCAATCGCTTCCCGATCCGTGTTCGCTACGCGCCCGAGTTTCGGCGAACGCCGGAGGCTATCGCCCAAATCCCGGTCACATCCTCGTCCGGCGCACCGATCCCGCTCGGACAGCTCGCCGAGATACGCACGGTGGAGGGACCTTCGATGATACAAAGCGAGAACGGACTGCTCCGCGGAACTGTCCTGCTTAATGTTCGAGGGCGAGACATCGGAAGCTTTGTCGACGAGGCCGACCCATTGATCAAACAGCAGGTTACGCTGCCGGGCGGATATTACTTTACATGGAGCGGACAGTATGAGAACCAGCAGCGTGCACGGTCGCGGTTGATGATCGTCGTGCCCATCGTGATCTTCATAATCTTTGCGGTGCTCTACTTCACATATCGATCCTTCCTTGAGGCCGGGCATATTCTGCTCGCCGTGCCCTTTGCGCTGACAGGCGGTTTTTATCTGTTGTGGATGTTGCAATACAACTTCTCGGTTGCCGTTTGGGTGGGATTCATCGCGCTGTTTGGCGCGGCGGTCCAGACGACTATTGTGATGGTCGTCTATCTGGAGGAGGCCGTCGCCCGCAAGAAGGCCGAGCTTGGTAAACTGGACCGCGAATCGCTCCTGCAAGCTGTAACCGAAGGAGCCCTGCTCCGCCTGCGGCCAAAGGTCATGACCGTTACGACGATCCTTGCCGGCCTTCTGCCGATAATGTGGAGCACCGGTGCAGGGGCCGAGGTGATGCGTCCGCTGGCTGTGCCGGTCTTTGGTGGCATGGTCTCGAGCCTGATCCATGTACTGATCGTAACGCCCGTGATCTTCTACTGGCTCCGCCTGTACGAACTCTCAAAGGAGGTGCCGAGTGAAACCTGATCATCTACGGCGATACCTGATCGTCGCGCTGCTTCTGTCCGCGATTGGAACGATCACCGTTCCCGGGCACGACGACCACAACAAGAAGCCGTCCATCGTCGTTTCCAACATTAACGGCAATACAAACTCAGCCACCGATATTCCGGTATCGGCATCACCGTCTCCGCGTGCGGGTCATTCGGAATTCCCGACGCTTCATCCGTTGATCGTTCATTTTCCGATCATGCTGATCATTTTGGCCGCGGTGCTGCAAGTCATTTCCTTGGGCGCATTCCGCAAAGAGATGGGATTGCTGGTCGTTTGTTTTACCTTTGCAGGCGCGTTGACCGCCTGGCTGTCATCGAATACGTTTCACCCGCACACGAGCGGGCTCAATGAGAACGCTCAACGCCTGCTACTCGAACATGAGCAGTTCGCATCGTTTGCATTCTGGCTTGCTCTCGCAGGCCTCGTGGTGAAAGCTGCGTCAAATTTCCTGTTCAAGCGAGCATGGTGGACCGAGACGGCGGCGACATTACTCCTGGTGGCCGCCGCGGTTGCGGTAGCGATCACAGGACATCACGGGGCTGAACTTGTCCATAAGGAAGGCGTGGGCCCTCGTGGTGATTTTCTTGAAACGCACGCGCACTAGAACTTTGTGTTAAGGACTGCTCTAGCGATCATTTCGATTCTTGTGACCTTCTTGGTCACGAGCCGCGGCATGCTTGCCCAGGCCACGCAAACGCAACCAGCCCTTGACCACACGAGATACTTTGATCCCATCGGGGGCATGACGCTCGATAGGGCGATCGATATTGCGCTCGAGAAAAATACGGAGCTTGCCGCCATGAGAAAGGAGGCCGAGGCCGGTGAAGCCCTTCTCCGACAAGCCGGCCTTCGGCCGGATCCCAGCCTTGAATTGCGCGGAACGAGACAGTTAGGCGGCGGCGACAATAGTTTCATGATCGAGGGTGGCCTCCCGCTTGAACTCGGGGGACGTAGGAGGGCGAGGATGCGTGTGGCGGCGCAAGAGCTTGAGATCCGCCGACAGGCGGCCGCCGCCCGTGAGGCGCAGTTAGCGGCAGAGGTGCGAAACAAATTTGGTGAAGCACTCGCGGCCATATCGAAATTGAAGTTCACGGAGGACATGCTCACGCTCGCAATGAGGAATCTCGACCTCGTATCGGCGCAGGTTACCGAAGGGCGGCGGGCCCCGCTCGATCAGGGCATGGAGACCGTCGAACTGAATCGGATCCGAGCAATGCGCGAGAGTGCCGATTCGGCTGCAGTGATCCGTTTGCTCGAAATGCGAAACCTTCTCGGCATGCCGCCCGAGGAGCCATTGGCCCTGCGCGGGACGTTGGAGGACCTTATCGAGCCGATCCCTTCGAATGTCGGGGCGGTTGAACGTGCTCTTCAAACTCGGCCCGAACTCGCCGGAGCCCGAGCGGTCGAACAACTCGCTGCGGCCCGTGCCGACCAGGCACGAGCCGAGGGCCGTATCGATGCCGACGTGATGCTCGGCTACCAACGAATGCAGTCGGGCTTTCCATTGCTGGGCATCGAGGAGCACACAGGTGCTCTGCTTCCGATCGACCAAAAGATGAAGTTCTTCACGTTTGGTGTGAAGCTAATGCTTCCCGTTAGGAACCGCAATCAGGGAATGGTGGCTTCCGCTATTCTCGAAGAAGAAGCGGCCCGCAACAGGCGGATCTTTGGCGAACTCACAGTCCGTCGTGAGGTCGCCGCGGCTTTTGTTGGCTACGATCGTTCCCGCCGAGCGCTTGAGATCTATCGCGTCGGAGTTCGCGGCCAGGCGGCGGCCAATCTCGACACGGTCCGGCAGACCTACGAACTCGGCTCAAAAACGCTTCTCGATTACATCGGTGAACAGCGGCGGTTCATCGACACGGAGAACGGCTATATTGACGCAGTGCTCGCGGTTTACCTCGCTCGTGTCGAGGCCCTGCGGGCCTCAAATGCGCCGGAGCTTAGAAACAAATGAGTGACAACAACAACTTGATCACAGACGATAACTCGGCAGCATCCGAACCGGAGCGCATTCGTGGTGGCGGCGCAAGCCGGCGTCTCAATCCATTGATGATCGCCGGCCTGATCCTCGCGGCATTGCTTGTCGTGTCCCTAGCTGTCTGGTTGGTCGGCGGGCTCGGAGGTCAGGCAGGTCGGCCGGTCCCACCGCCTCGAAACGTCGGCGTTGACCCCACGCCTGATTCTCAACAGGTAACGAATCAGACCATTACACTGTCGCCGGAGCAACTGCAGAATGCCGGCGTTACTATCGAAACGATCGGCGAGCAATTGACCACTGAGAGCGATTCGACAGCGGCAACCGGGGTTATTGAGGCCAATGCATACCGCCAGACGCCTGCGGTTGCCTTGGCGGGCGGTGTGATCAGACGCGTATTCCCCGAGCTCGGATCTTACGTCCGGGCCGGTCAGACGGTTGCGGTGATCTTCGCCGATGGCTTTGCCGACGCCCAATCAGGATATGTCGCCCTCCGCACTGAGGTCGAGAACGCCCGACGAAACTACCAGCGAACGCAGCGGCTAGTGGCGATCAACCCACCCGGCCGCATCGAGCTCGAACAGGCGACAAGGCAACGCCGCGCGGCCGAAGCCGCTCTTAGCGAGATGCGGAACAGGTACGAGCGCACGACTCGGCTTTTGCGGATCGGAGCCGCGAGCCGCGAAGAACTCGAACAAGACAACACAAAGCTACGGACCGCGGAAGCGGAAATGGAGGAGGCCCGCCTGCGCGAGCAACGCGCGATCCAGCTCTTGCCGGTCAGCCCGGAGGTCCGTTCTGCTAATGAAGAGGCCCTCAACAAACTCCGTGCCGCCGAGGGCGATCTCGCGGCAGCCAAGCAGAAACTTGTCCTATTCGGCGTGCCGAGCGGCCAGATCGACCGTCTTAACTCGGCCTCACAGGTGCGAGCCGAACTCGCTGTGCCTGCCCCGATCTCTGGCACGGTGACGAACCGTTCCGTCAACCCGGGCGAGGTGATAGACGCAAATAAAGAGCTGCTGCGCATTACTGACCTTTCGCGCGTCTGGGTAATCGCCCAGGTATATGAGCGCGATCTGGCACGGCTCCGCGTCGGCGGACCGGCGACTATTGAAAGCGACGCCTATCCGGGCCGCATCTTCCGTGGACAGATCGCTTATGTCGATCCGCAGATCGACGAAACCACGCGGACCGCAAAGGTTAGGATCGAGCTCGATAACGGGGGCAACGCATTAAAGCTGGGAATGTACGTCAGAGTCTCGCTCGGCGGGCTTCAAACCGGTGAACGAACCATGCCGGTCGTGTCGGCCTCCGCCGTCCAAACGATCGACGACCGTCAAGTGGTCTTTGTTGCCACCGGCGATCCCAATAAGTTTGAAATTCGCCCTGTCCGTCTCGGCCAGGAAGCAGGCAGCCGTTTCCCCGTGATAGAGGGCCTAACTCAAGGCGAACGCGTCGTAACGACCGGCAGTTTCATGCTCCGGGCCGAATGGGCAAAATCCCGGCAAGGCCAGCCCGAACACAACCACTGACCGCAGATTGGAGGGCATCAACAAAAAAAGGACATCGAACCATCCAATATCCTCGAGCAAATGGTCGGGACGACTGGATTTGAACCAGCGACCTCTCGCACCCCAAGCGAACGCGCTACCAGACTGCGCCACGTCCCGAACCGTCGATTTTTAGAGTAGGTTTCCGGCAAATCTTTGTCAAACTTGCCATCCGTCGAGTTGATCGAGGACCATCAGACGGGTTTTGTCTTGAGCAATTCCCGCAATTCCAGAAGGTGCCCTGCAATCGTTCGGATCGCGTCCTTCTGGTCGTCAGTAACGCCGGTCGGTGCAGCTTCGCCATTCGCCCCTCCATCATCCAGCCTATCAAACAGCGTAGGTGCAGAGGCATCGAACGAGCGAGACGATTCTGTAGGGGCCTCGATCGCCTTCGATCTGGTGCCGTCACGGCTCTCGCTCTGGAGCTTCTTTCGGGCGCCGGCGATGGTGAACATTTCCTTGTATAGGAGCTGCTTGATCCTGAGCGCCATCTCAACGTCGCGGCGGCGATAGCTTCTCTGACCAGACTTATTCTTTTGCGGCGAGAGCATCGGAAACTCCGTCTCCCAATATCGGAGCACATGGGCCTGAACGTCGAGAAGCTCGCACACCTCGCCGATCTTGAAGTATATCTTCTCAGGTATCACTACAGGTTCCTGTGCCATTGATGCCGCCGCCGTGTTAAAGTTTCTTGTAAAAGCGTGAGGCTTATTCTATGTATTTAAGTGACTTGTGTCAATGCGATGCGAAGTGAGTTTGAGTTTATCGATCACATTAGGTCGCGATATGGCCTTACTCGCGTCGGCGACGACTGTGCCGTCCTCCCGAAGGATGATGCAATGGACATGGTCGTCACGGCCGATTTGCTGGTTGAGGACATTGATTTCCGGCTCGAATGGACGACGCCGGAATTTCTTGGCCACAAGGCACTCGCCGTGTCGCTTTCAGACATCGCCGCTATGGGAGCGACACCGAGGTCGGCACTTCTTTCTCTCGGCATCCCCGAACTTCTGTGGAAAACCAACTTTCTTGACCGGTTCTACGCGGGATGGCATGCTCTGGCAGGAGCGCACTGTGTCGAGTTGGCCGGTGGGGACATTTCGCGCTCATCGGACAAATTTTTCGTAGATTCGGTAGTTCTCGGCGATGTTCCGAAAGGCAAAGGGGTATTCAGATCCGGCGCCAAGCCGGGGGATCATATCTTCGTCACCGGTTTCCTTGGCGGGGCTTCCGCGGGTCTTGACCTCCTTTCGAATGGCATTCGGCTTGACGCTAATCTCTCGACAACCTGCCGGCATCTCTTGCTTCGACAACTTCAACCTATACCGCAGGTTATTACCGGCAACCTATTGCAAGAATATGCTTTACCGACGGCAATGCTCGATATAAGCGATGGGCTTTCATCGGACGTAGCACACCTTGCCCGGGCAAGCGGCGTTGGCGTCAGGCTTGATGCAGCGTGCTTACCCGTAGACCCCGCGATCTTCGACTTTCCCGATCTCGCCGCAAATGCGCTTCAGTTCGCTCTACACGGCGGAGAGGATTTCGAACTTCTTTTCACCGTTCGCCCCGACAAAAGCGACATAGCACTTGACCTTGGATTTCACCAGATCGGTGAGATCACGGATTCATCGGAATGCGATTTCCTGTCGGATGGAAAATGCACGAGGCTCGAACCGACCGGGTTTCGGCACTTCTGATCATCGCAAGCCCTGCGGATGCGGTAGCGGCCTGAGATCGCGCAGGGTCTGCAGCAAGACGATCACCAGGCAGACCGCCGCAATGAGTTGTTGAAATCTGAATCCGGCCGGGTAAGACGTATGATCATACAGAAGCATCGAGATCGCTCCTCCCGCAATGAGCACCTGCATGGAAATCCTCGCCACAGGTTGCCGCATGTAATGAGCTCTGCCTGTCAGCCGAAAGCCCAGACCGGCAGACAGCCAACCGATCGCCCCGCCCGCAAGCGAATCAGTTGGCCAGTGGACGCCTACCGCGATCCTCGAAGCCGCGACCACTACAGCTGCACTGATTAAAGCGACGCGGACCCATGGAAGGCGAAAATGAAGAGCCAGTATCCCCGCTACCATGAACGCCGTCGCCGCATGCCCCGACGGGAACCCTCCGGATCGAAGTGGAACCCCAATCACGCTAAATGCATCGGTCGGGAGTATTTCCAACGGCCGAGCTGAACCGAAGACGTGCTTCAGGCTCTGCACGAGGATCAAGACGATCAACGATGAAACCAGCGTATTCCACGCGATCTCGGGCCTCGACCTGACGAGCGGCAAAACGATCACGATCGCGACCAATCCGTCGCCGAGGATGGTAATGCACTCCAGGATCGGGCCGCCCAGGGCCTGCAAATGCTGATTCAGCCACAGAAACAAGGCCCGATCGGTTCCTGTAAGGATTACCACGACAAACGAGACCGCGAGTATAAAGGCGGGAGCCAAAAAGCCGATGGGAAAAGGTAATTCTTTGATCGATCTCATCGTCAGATCCACGCGACAGCCGCGATCTCGCAGCGGCAGGTTCGCCAAGTTTCGCTTGCGTTTGTTCGGGTTTGATATTACATTACATCAGGGAAAAAAAGGTATTTTTTGATGTCGATCCTGACCTCACGAGTATTGCTCCTCAATTTCTCATACGAGCCGCTCGGCACGGTGGGCGTAGCCCGCGCAGTCTGCCTGTGGTTTCGTGGGGCGGTTTTTGTTGAGGAGAATGACGGCGACAAGGTCCTGCATTCGCCCTCAACTGTCTTTGCAGTGCCTTCCGTGGTGCGGCTGCGGCATTACGTTCACGTGCGGCGAAACAACCGCGAGACGACGATGAAGCGTGCGCGAATTTACATCCGCGACCGCTATCGCTGCCAATACTGCGGCGAGCACAAGCACGCCAAGGACCTGACGCTCGACCATATTTACCCGCGTGCTCAGGGCGGCGAAGCGACGCCGCAGAACCTGGTGACCGCCTGCGTCAAGTGTAACCAGCGAAAGGGGAACCGCACGCCCGAGCAGGCGCGTATGCCGCTCCTTACGTCGCAAAAACTGCTTCGATTGGGGCTCGATCACGTTCTGCTCTGTCACTACGCCGAGAACCGGCCCGAGTGGCGAAAGTATTTGTTCATGGATGACGTTGACCAGGAGGCAATCGTCCTGGCAGCATAGAGAGTGACAAATACGTCGACGCTTAACGGCCGGAGCCTTTCCGGTCGTTTTTGTTTGCGCCGGTCTGACATTGCCGTTCGCTTTAGCCCAACGGATGCGTTGGGCTAAAGCCCACCGGTGTTGTTGGTGTCTTCCGCTGCCTGAAGGCAACGGCAATTTCCGGGAGATCTGGCCGACAAGAGGCCGCCGAAATTATTTATGAGATTTAAAAATGAAGAGGAGATAGCCGAGGTCGTGCGGGGCTTTGAGGACGCGACGATAAGTCGCGACGCGTGGAAACACGCTGAACACCTGACCGTCGCGCTGCATTACCTAACGCTGCACGACATCGAAACAGCAACCGACAAGATGCGTTCCGGCATTTTTTCACTGCTCGCCGCCTTCGAGGTCGATCTGACAAAAGAAATGCCGTACCACGAGACGTTGACCGTCTTTTGGATGCGCACCGTGGCAGAGTTCAACGCATCGAGGAACGGCACGTCGCTGCGCGACAAAGCAAACGAACTTGTGGCGAATTACGACAAGGACTATCCGATGCGGTTCTACAGCCGCGAGTTCTTGTTTTCCAACGAGGCGAGGGCACGATTCGTAGAAGGCGACCTTCAACTTTTTGAAAATAGCTGATAGCTGATAGCTTATAGCTAATAGCTGCTTTTGTATGCTTCACTTTTTTAACACTTTATCGCGACAGATCGAGGATTTTCAGCCTCTCGAGGATGGCAAGGTTCGCCTGTATATCTGCGGGCCGACGGTATGGAATTTTGCGCATATCGGGAATTTTCGCACTTTTGTTTTTGGCGATATTTTGCGGCGGTATTTGAAGTTCAAGGGCTACAAGCTGACGCATGTGATGAATCTGACCGATATAGACGATCGGATCATCAACGAGGCGGCGGCGCGGAACATCAGCATCAACGAGTTTACGGCGCCGTACGAGCAGTACTTTCTTGAGGATTTTGACGCACTCGGGAACGAGCGGCCTGAGATCATGCCCCGGGCGACCGAGCATATTCCGGAGATGATCGATATCATCGCGACGCTGCTCTCCAACGGCCATGCGTACGAATCAGATGGTTCGATCTATTACCGCATCGCGGCATTTCCCGACTACGGCAAGCTGTCAAGGATCAGCTTTGAGGGCAACATCGCCGGCGGCTCGGAGCGTGTCGATACCGATAAATACGACAAAGAGGACGCCCGCGATTTCGCGTTGTGGAAGCTCGTCGGCGAGAGCGAAGAGCCCGGCTGGGACGCGCCCTTCGGCCGCGGCCGCCCGGGCTGGCACATCGAATGCTCTGCGATGTCGATGAAATACCTCGGCGAGACCTTCGACATTCACGCGGGCGGCCAGGACCTGCAATTTCCGCATCACGAGAACGAGATCGCACAGAGCGAAGGAGCTACCGGCAAACCGTTCTCGAAATACTGGATCCACAGCGAGTTTCTCAAGATCGACGACGTCACGATGTCGAAATCGAAGGGAAACTTCTTCACCTTTCGCGACCTTCGTGAACAAGGCTACTCGGCTCTCGCGATCCGCTATGTGCTGCTCTCGGTTCCCTATCGCAAGCAGTTAAATTTCACATTTGAAGGCTTGCAGGGAGCGGAATCGACGGTTGAACGGCTCCGAAATTTCCGCTCGCTGGTCCGCGGTGGCGGAAACCCGAGCAGTAGCGAGGGTGGTCCACGCACCATTGAGACCGCTGCGAAGAACGCGTTGGCACGGTTTGAGTCTGCAATGGACGACGATTTCAACACCGCCGCGGCCCTCGCCGCTGTCCACGACATGGTCCGCGAGGTGAACACCGCTATGGCAGTCGATGGCCTGACTCCTGAGGAGCAAACCGCTGTTCTCGACGCCATCGTCAACTTCGATTCGGTCCTCGGCATCTTTGGCCGGGAGGACGACCAATTGCTCGACGCTGACATCGAGGCGCTTATCGAAGAACGCAAACAGGCACGTCAGAACCGTGATTTTGCTCGCTCCGACGAGATCCGCGACGAACTTGCCGATCGCGGCATCATACTCGAGGACACAAAGAACGGCGTCAGGTGGAAGCGAAGCTAGCGTTCATTTTTCCAACAGATATATGGCTGCGGTCTCGTGGTCGGCCTTAATGCTGCGACGTTCGGCGATCCGATAGCCGCCAACTAGAAGCTGACGAAGCGGCACCTCGCTCTCGGACACTAACGGCGAGCGGAACGCAAGCCAGAGCCGTGGCTCATTCAAGGTGTGAACACCGACGACCTCAACGCCGTCGAATCCACGCGGCAGGAAATAGGCATCATCCTCTCTCACTCCTTCGATGCCTGAGAGCTTGTAAACTCGCGCGGTTTGGGATGTGCGGCGAGCGAACCACGCATGATACGCGATCAGATCTTCCGTCGCGTAGATGGGCACATCACCGGTCGACCCCGTAAGCTGTTCCCACGCGCACCATGAATCGACAGGCGTCGCCCGCCGAGCGTGCAGCACGCCGGCATAGGCGGAAAATAACAGGAGCAATGTTACCGAGGCGGCCTTCAGGCGTTTGTCGGTGAGCGATACGATCGCGAAAGCAAAGAATATAAACAGCGGGGCAAAGACAATGATCAGATGCCGCGTTCCCCATATCGAATACGGCAACAGCCAACTCGCAATGAGGCAGAACCATACGGGCACCTTGACCAACAAGAGCAGAACATATGTCTCCGTTCTCGCCGTCCTCTTCAGGATCGACGCTGACAATGCCGCGCTCGCCACTATCAGGACCACAAGGACCGGCAGCGACACCGAGTAGATCGATACGGGCTGTGCCGAACTCGTTTGAGCATAGAATGGCTCGATGAGACCAAGGACAAACGCACTTATCTGCACAATTCCCGGCCTCGGCAACCAACCGATGTTCTGCGAGAGGGCAGAACCGTTGCGCGCCGCCAGCATCACGGCGATCATCCACGGCAAGAAAGCGACAAGGCTTACCCCGAACATCATGGCCATTCGTCTCCACTTGACCCGCTGAAACCACACTATCAGCATCACTTCGGTCACGACCACAAACCAGCCAAAATAGTGCATGTAGATCATCAGGACGTTGACGATCACGAGCGGCACAAAGCTTTTGCCTTTGACGAAATATCTCGCAAACAGCCAAATTGAAAAGAGTGACAGGCACAGCAGCGGGGCATACATTCGCACTTCCTGCGAATACTTGATCAGTGAGCCATTGACAGCGAACAACAGCAAGGCGAGGAGCCGTGTCCATTTTCCAACCTTCAGTTCGCCGCAAAGACGCAGGAACGGATAGATCGCAATGACCGACCAGACAACAGGAAACAGCCGCAGCCAAAGAAGCCCTTCGCCGCCCGCTGAGATCCAGAGTTTTAGCAGGACGTAGAAGAGAGGCGGATGGATAAGATCGAGCGCGACAAAATTCCACAGCGAGCCCCAATCGTGCTCCGCTGCGTGAATGCTGAATATCTCGTCAAACCAAAGGCACGCATCAGTCAGACCCCAAACGCGGGCAGCGACATAGATCGCCACCAGAACGAGCACCAATGGCGCTCTCAACCTGTTGACGCCAAGGGCCCTGTCCCGATTCTCCATCCCTATTATTAACTAGTCGCTGAAGGGTCGATCAGCAGAGTTTCCCGTCGATGCTCGTGTAACAAAGCTGGACCTCTTTGAATGTATGCGTGTCGGGGCAGTATGAACGGCAACTCGAATAAGGCTTTGAATAGATGTGGATGCTAACGGCGCGCTCGCCGTACTCAGCCAGGTTAAGGATCTGGTGAATGGGCTCTTCAAGTTCGACCTTTGCCGCCATGCAATCCGACAGTTCGAAACTGTTGGTTTCGCGCAACCGGCAATAGCTGCGAGCGTCGTCCAATTCCTCAATGGCAAAATTCTGTCCGCGCAGGCGGCCAACCGGCACCGTCATCCAGCATTTTTGCCCCGCGTGGTCGTGGATCGTGGATGCCTGGCCGCGTTCCCAGCAGATCGCCAGCACCTCAAACCGGTCGTCCCGATAGACGAGGTTGCGCGTATAAAACTCCTGATTCCAAAAGAAATAACGCGTTATCGAATCAACTTCAAGCGGATTGTCACCGAGGTACTGATACACCTCGTCACATGTAAAATCTACGTCCGGGATCTCTTTTAAGCCCGCGATCAGATGTTCGATCTTTACCATGTTCTGCAAGCGATTGTACCAGAATCTAAAACAAGCCGCGATAGTGGGTCGCCTTGCGGTTTGTCGTAAGGCATTTGCCATCGTTCAGCGGGTCGCCCGTGTCGCGGCAGCAAGGATTCGTCCTCGAACATGTCAGGCCCGCGCTCAACAAGCGAGCGAGCGTATCCTGGCCAGAGGCCGATGGATGAAAACAGTCACAGCACGACAACTGGTCCGCCTTGAACCGATAGAACCACGCAGCGTCGGAGTAGCCAAACGTCGTCCCGGCGGCCTTCACCGCTCCTCCGACCGTTGTGCCGCCGATCATTACCGTAGGCGACGCATCTCCGACCGCGATCGCCTCATACTCCGCCGTTACGCTCTTTAAGATATCGCGATACCGGCTCATCGTGTTGTACGTATCGACAATGCGTGTCGTCGAGCAGCCCCGTGTCAGCGAACCGCAAATGTTGGCCAGCGACCACAGCAGCGAACATGAACCGCCGAGTTGACAGTTCGATTTGCCGCCAAAATTACACAATTGCGAAACGCGCACCGGCGCAACGACAGCGATACGCGTATCTCCGGTCGTGATGAGTATGTCGAGCCCCTTGCGGAGTTCCCTTTCAAAGGCGTCCGGCCGCGTGCGGCAATAGTTCGCCGGGTCGAGGTCCGAGTTCGAACACGACGCGTTAGTCTTTGCGATCGTTCCCGAGCAACTGTCGTTGTGCCCGATAAAGACGACCGCCATTCGCTGGCCCTGGACCGATCGCAGGTAGGTCTTCACATTTTCGGCCTGCGTTACGAGGTCGCGAACCAGCGTCGCGCCTGAGAATGCGTGATTTGGCGTCGGCGCGATCAACTGTGTCGAGCGTGCGCATTCCATCCGCTCGAAAACACTGAATACGTTCTCTGAGCCCGTCGCACACAGGCTTGTGCCATGCGTGTCGCTTGTCAGCCAGTTGTAATTTTCTTGATCGCCGTTCGAGCACGGCGATGCGCTCGATGCGTTAAAGCCCTTTGAGATGCTGTCGCCCATCACGTCAAGGACCGTAACGTTGATCTGCCCACGGGCACACAAGGCGCAGAGCAGAATGCCAAGAACGGAAAGAGTTCGCCGCATCGAGATTTCTAACGGAATTCGCTTATTCTATTGCCCTTTCTTCAGGAACTCAACAAACTCGGCTGTGTTCCTCGTCAGTCCGGCAAACGTCGCGACAGGGCGGCCGTCGCCGTTCATGATCGCGTAAAACGGCAGCGCCACCGTGCCGAACATGTCCTGCTCCATCCGCTGCTGTCGCTCGTAGATCTCGCCTTCGCCGTCCGTGTAGAGTTGGACGAGGATGAATCTCTGAAGCTCGGCCGCGACCTCTTTCTTCGGAAAGATATTTGCCTCCATCCAGCGACAGTTGGTGCACGTATAGCCCGTAAAATCGACCAATACCGACTTATTCTCAGCCTTTGCTTTTGCCAGCGCACCCTCGTAATCATTGACCATCCATTTGGGCTCATCGTCGCCAGCTCCAAGCGGCCGCGCGGCCGAACGGCCCAGTTCCGGCGGGAGAAACGACTCCAGTTCACCGAGCTTCGCCCCAAAAAGGCCTGTCAGGAGATAGAAGGTCACGGCCAGCGTGACCACGGCCGAGAACATCCGCAGAGCCCCGAGGCGTTCGGGCTTTGAATCGTGCGATAACTGAAATTTACCCAGCAGATACAACGCCAGCACTACGCCGATCGCGATCCATACCGCAAGCACGACATCACGGGTGAAGATGCCCCATTTCCAGACTAGATCGACGTTCGATATGAATTTCATCGCCGCCGCCACCTCAAGAAAGCCCATCGCGACCTTGACCGAGTTCATCCAGCCGCCCGCACGCGGCATGTGCGAGACGAGCTGCGGCGCGAGGGCCAACACAAAGAACGGCAGAGCAAAAATAGTCGAGAACGCCAGCATCCCGACCAGCGGCATCTGCCATTCACCCTGCGACGCCGACACGAGAATCGTTCCCACAAATGGCGACGTGCAGGTAAATGATGTCAGCGTAAAGGTCAGCCCCATCAGGAGAGCACCGACCACGCCGCTGCCCTCGCCCTCTTTACTACGCGTGACGCTATCGAGTTTGGTCAAAATACCAGTCGGTATCGTGATCTCGTAGGCGCCGAACAGGTTAAAGGCGAACAGCAAAAAGATCGCCGTGATCAGCAGATTGATCCATGGATTTGCCGCAAACAGGTTAATGCCGGCCGCCCCAACAAAGATCGCGAGCAGCATGCCAAGCAGCGTAAATGTCGCGATAATACCGAGGGAATAAATGAGCGCCAGCTTGACCGACTTTGCCCTGTTGCCCGCGGCGTGGTTCGTAAAATACGACACCGTGATCGGTATCATCGGGAACACGCAAGGCGTCAGCAGGGATAATGCCCCAAGCGTTATCGCCAGCCAGATGAACGGCCAGAGGTCGGTCGGCTGCTGGTTGTTTGTCGATATCCGTTCGTTGTTGGTCGCAGGTGAGCTTTCCGGCTGCGGAGCGCTGAAAATGTTCTTGATGACCTCGGCCCCGGTCGATGTGACGCGGACGGTGCGGGCCGGCAGGCAAATAGTGTCGTTGCAGACCTGAAAGCGAACGTCGATCGCCACGTCGTCAACGGCCGCTTCAGCCGTCGCCCTTAACGGCACTCTAAAGGTTGCTGTCTCGGTAAAGAACTTTGTAACTAACGCTTTGCCGTCAAGCCCAATGAACAATGGGTCCGGCTTGACGGTCGGTTTTGGCGATTCAACACTGCCAGAGATCTCGAACGGCCGGCCCTCCACCGCCGTTATCTTGGTGGCATACGGCCCGCCCTGCGGCTGGTCGGTGGCGTAGAGCTTCCAACCCGCGTCGAGAACGACCTTCAGGTCTGCCCGGATCGTGTCACCCGTCCTGATCGCTCCACCTTTCCCATCCGACGACAAACTCCACCGCGTCGGATCGTCCTGCGCCAGGACGGCCGTCGAAAGGGCAAGCAGTATCAGTAATGGCAGGAACGGTTTTCTCATCGAGCAGTCAAAAGGAGAATATACCATTTTCGCTGCCTTCAAGTTCAGTAACAATTCTTTCACTCCGTCTTGCTTGCTTACGGAAGCGAAATGCCGGTTTTTTGCAGTTTCACGGGGCGTCGCCTATAATGTTGTGTTTACGCTAGTAACGGAGGAGCCGAGTTTTGCCGAAAACAGCAACACGCCAAAAGCAGTCAGCCAAAACGGCGAGGGCGTCGGCGAACGGCGCCGGTGACGGTGCTGATTTCGTTGACGTTGAGCTTGCGATAGCCGAATACAAGGACCGCAAGGCCGCGCAACTCGCGGCGATCAGAAAAACCGATAAGACGGTCCTTCGCGAGATGCTCTATCAGATGGTGCTCGGCCGCCGCTTTGAGGAAAAGTGTGCCGAGGTCTATCGCATGGGCAAGATCGGCGGCTTTTGCCACCTTTACATCGGCCAGGAGGCGATCGGTGTCGGCTCGATGATGATGCTTGAACCGACCGATATGGTGATCACATCGTATCGCGATCACGTTCAGGCAATGATCAAGGGAATGTCGCCGGAGAGCGTTATGGCCGAGCTTTACGGCAAGGCCGGCGGCTGCGTCGGCGGTAAAGGCGGCTCGATGCACATGTTCTCAAAGGAACATGAGTTTTACGGCGGCCACGGCATCGTTGGGGGCCAGATCGGCGTCGGGACGGGCATGGCCTATGCCGCTAAATACAAGGGGACAAAGCAGGTTACGTTGTGCTTCTTTGGCGAGGCAGCGGTCAATCAGGGTATTTTTCACGAATCGCTAAATATGGCCCAGCTTTGGCGCCTGCCGATCATCTACATCTGTGAGAACAACCAGTACGGCATGGGCACCTCGCAAAAGCGTGCGATGTCGGCACGCAGCATCGCTCGAAAGTCAGAGTCTTTCGAGATGGCGAATGAGTTCGTTGACGGCATGGATGTGATGGCCGTCCGCGGAGCAACGCGCCGAGCGATCGAACGCGCCCGAAACGAGAGCCTGCCGACCTTGCTCGAGGTTCGCTCCTATCGCTATATGGGCCACTCAATGTCCGACCCTGGTAACTACCGGACGCGAGACGAGATCGCAAAATATCAGGAGCGTGACCCGATAGCACTGTTCAAGGCCAGCCTGAAAGAGGCGAAAATATTGACGGATAAGGACTTTGACGATATTGAGCGGCAGGTGGCCGACGCCGTCGAGCGAGCCGTCAAATTCGCCGATGAGAGCCCCTATCCGAACGAAAGTGAGTTGCTAACCGACGTTTTGGCGTAACTTATGGCTACATTGACTATCCGAGATGCTCTGAATGCCGCCCTTAGAGAGGAACTTCTCCGCGACGAGAACGTCTTTGTCATGGGCGAAGAGGTCGCCGAGTATGACGGGGCGTATAAGGTGACGCGCGGGCTTTGGAAAGAGTTCGGCGACAACCGTGTTGTCGATACCCCGATCACCGAGCTTGGCTTTGCGGCTATCGGCGTTGGCGCGGCAATGGCCGGCGTCAGGCCGGTGATCGAGTTTATGACGTGGAATTTCTCGATCCTTGCTGCCGACCAGATCATCAACCATGCGGCAAAGATGCTCTACATGTCGGGCGGACTCTTTAACATCCCGATCGTCTTTCGCGGCCCAAACGGCTCGGCCTTTCAGGTCTCATCGCAGCATTCTCAGGCCCTCGAGGCGATGTATGCCAATGTCCCCGGCCTCAAGGTCGTTATGCCATCGACTGCTGCCGACGCAAAGGGCTTGTTGAAATCCGCGATCCGCGACGACAATCCTGTGATCTTTATGGAACAGGAACGCATGTACGGCATGAAAGGCGAGGTGCCCGAGGATGACGATTTTACGATCCCGCTCGGCGTGGCCGACGTCAAGCGCGAGGGCAAGGACTGCACCATCGTCGCTCGCTCGATGACCGTGCCGATTGCTCTGCAGGCGGCCGAGCAGGTGCAAAGCGAATTCGACGTATCATGCGAAGTTGTCGATCCGCGCACGATCAAACCGCTCGACATCGACACGATCGTCGGCTCGATCCAAAAAACGAACCGCCTCGTCATCGCCGAGGAATCGCACGAATTCGCCTCCGTCGGGGCTGAGATCAGCTATCAGGTGATGGATCACGCGTTCGACTATCTCGACGCCCCGATCAAGCGCATCTCGACCGCCGAAACGCCGATGCCGTACGCAAAGAATCTCGAGGCTGCCGCACTGCCCAGCGTAGATAAGATCGTCGCGGCGGTGAAGGAAGTTTGTTACTTGTAAGGTCTTATGGCTGAAAAATTTCTGATGCCAAAGCTTTCGCCCACTATGGAGGAGGGCCAGATCTCCCGCTGGGTCAAGGCTGAGGGCGACGCCTATGAGGCAGGCGAAACGCTCGCCGAGGTCGACACTGACAAGGCGACAATGGAAATGACCGCACTTACCGGCGGCACCTTGCTCAAGATCCTAAAGCAAGCCGGCGACACCGCCGCCCTCGGCGAAGCGATAGCTATCACGGGACAAAAAGGCGAGGACATCTCCGAATTCCTGTCAGAACCGCCTGCGTCAGCGGGCGGCCGGAAGCCGCCTGAGGAAACCGTCGCCGCGCAGGCGGAAACACGAGCAGTAGCAAGTGTGCCCCCGGCAGCCCCGGTTCAACAGCCCTCATCCACCAACGGCCGCCTCATCGTCTCGCCCATCGCCGCCCGCATGGCCGCCGAAAACAACCTAGACCTAAAGACCGTCACCGGCACCGGCCCGAACGGCCGAATTATCAAGCGAGATATAGAAACGGCGCTCGCCGGAGGCACCCAACGACCTAAGACCGAAGACCCAAGGCCGCTCATACTTTCAACACAGGTTGGCTCATCTGCGTACCGTGACGAGCCGACCTCGCAGATGCGCCGCATCATTGCCAGCCGCCTCGCCGAATCCATCGGCCCGATCCCGACGTTCTATCTCACCGTCGAGATCGAGATGGACGCGACGCTCGCGTTACGAAAACAGGTAAATTCAACGATCCCGGAAGAGCAAAAGATCAGCGTAAACGACATTATTGTCAAAGCCGCCGCAATGGCCTTGACCAAGCACCCTTTTGCCAACTCGTCGTATCAGGACAAGACGATTAGGTTCTACGACCAAGCCGATATTGGCGTCGCGGTGGCCATAGACGAAGGTTTGATCACACCCGTCGTACGCGGTGCGAACCGCAAAGGGTTCCTCGAAATATCCGCCGAGATCAAAGACCTTGCCGCACGGGCGAAGGCGAAAAAACTGCAGCCCGAAGACTACACGGGCGCGACCTTCTCGATCTCAAATCTCGGCATGTTCGGCATCAAGGAGTTTACCGCTATCATCAATCCGCCCGAGGCCGGCATCCTCGCCGTCGGTGGTGCACAGCCGACGCCCGTCGTTCGCGACGGCGCGATCGTTGTTCGCAGCATCATGAACGTCACGATGTCATGCGACCACCGAGTAGTTGACGGAGCTACAGGAGCGAAATTCTTGCAGACGTTCAAGCAAATGCTCGAACAGCCCGGGATGATGTCGGCTTGAGAGACGAGGCCCGATCACCATCCGCCGTCCTCGCACTGCTCCCGGCCCAGCTGCTTTTCGGCTCGCTTCCGGTGATCGGCAAGGTCGTCCTCGCAGTCCTGCCGCCTATTGCCCTTGTCGGAATTCGCACAGCCATTACGGCTGTGATTCTGTTGATCATACAGGTATTTCGCGGCCGCGTATGGCTGAGGGAAAAGCGCGATTACGGCCGTTTCGCCCTGCTCAGCCTCTTTGGCGTCGTCCTCAATCAGTTGTTCTTCATTGGCGGCCTCTCGCTCACCTCGGCCGCGAACACTTCCCTGCTCGCCGTGATGATCCCGGTCTTCACTCTGGCGATAGGTGCCGTCATCGGAAGCGAACGGTTAACGGCGACCAAGGTAACCGGGATCGCGTTGGCCGCGATCGGTGCCATCATCCTGATCGATCCGCGACGGGCATCATTCTCATCTCAAACGACGATCGGCGATCTCTTCATCATTATCAACTGCTTTGCCTACGGTGTCTATGTCGCCACGTCAAAGGATGCCATCACGCGAAACGGCACTTTCCGTTCGATGATGTGGGTCTTTATCTTCGCCACTATCGTCTGCTTCCCGCTCGGCCTATGGTCGCTATCTACGATCGAGATCGCGGCCGTTCCGGTGACCATCTGGCTGATCAGCGGCTATATCGGCATCGGAGCGACGGCCGGTCCGTATCTGTTGAATGCATGGGCACTCTCCAAGGTCAACCCTTCGACGGTCGCTGTATTCGTTTACCTGCAGCCATTGATCGGTTTTGTTTTGGCCGTAGTGTATCTGAACGAACAGATCGGCCTCGCGTTTATTGGCGCCGCCGCGCTTATATTTGCCGGTGTGTATCTAGTCAGCAGGGGATCATCTGCGACGAGGCGTGAGGTTGCTTTTTTGCGCTTTCAGGCATCTAATCAACGAGATGCCAACGCAGATCACCAAGACCGAGCTGAATGACGGACGGAGAGTGCTGCTCCGCATCGACGGCGAGTTGTTGTATCACGACGCAGAACTGGTCCGCCGGATCGTTGCCGATACGTATGAGGAAACGGGCACCGCGGTCACCGTCGACCTCGCCGACCTGGATTTTCTCGACAGCGAAGCCGCGTCGGTCCTGAGACAACTGGAACGAAGCGGCAAGGCAAAGATCGAGGGCGTCGAGGTATTTCTACAGTCTGCAGTCGATATGGCCGAACGGGCATGAGCCGACCTGACATTTTGAGCAAAACGAATTACATTTGATGCCATGAAGGCTCAAGAGATCGCTCGCCTTGTCGGCGGACAACTGACCGGCGATGGTGAGGCCGAGATAATACGCCTCAATGCCTTGGAACGGGCCGGAGAAGGCGAGATCGCGTTCGTCGACAGTTCAGCGATTGTCGCCGCCGCGAGCGACGCTACCTGCCTGCTTGTCGGGCCCGACGCTGACGTCGCAGCCGCTGCCGTGATCAGGGTTGCAGACCCTAAGCTTGCATTTGCGAAGGTTGCCGCCCTACTCCGCCCACGACGGAGCCACGCGGGCTCACGGCATCCGTCAGCGGTCGTCGCCGCATCTGCAGTGATCGGTGACCGCGTTTTTGTCGGGCCCTTCGTTACCGTCGGCGAAGGTTCGGTCATTGGCGACCGTAGCGAGCTTGCCTCGGGCGTAAGGATCGGCAACAACGTTCAGATCGGATCCGATTGCGTCCTGCACCCAAACGCTGTCGTCGAGAACGGCTGCACCTTGGGCGACAGCGTGGTTCTTCATGCCGGTGTCATCGTCGGGGCCGATGGTTTCGGTTATGTCGCCGATGACGGCAACACCCATCACAAATTCCCGCAGATCGGTGGAGTGGTCATCGGAAACGATGTCGAGATCGGAGCCAATAGCTGTGTCGACCGGGGCTCGCTTGGCGACACGCGTATCGGCGAGGGAACAAAGATCGACAACCTCGTTCAGATCGCGCATAACGTCCAAATAGGTAAACGGGTCGTCATCGCCGCTCAAACAGGCATCTCAGGAAGTACGGTCATCGAGGATGATTGCGTTATCGGAGGCCAGGTCGGCATCGGAGACCACGCCATAGTCAAAAGCCGGGCAATTATCGGTTCACAGGCGGGCGTGCTTCCCGGCAAGATCGTCCGGCCCGGCATCTGGTGGGGTACGCCGGTCCAGCCGCTCGATGAATACAAACGCCAAAATGCACGTGTCAAAGCCTTGTCTCGCCTTAGCGATAAGGTCAAAGCCCTCCAACGACTCGTTACTGACCTCATGGATCGACGACTTGGATGAGTTCCTGGATCAGTTGAGCGGCCCGCTTTGAGGCTCCGCCGTGACCGAGCTTCTCGACGGCATCCTTTAGATCGGATCGAACGGTAACGTTTCGATCGCTCTGTAGTAGCTCCATCACTTCGTCTGCCAGACGGCGCGGTGTGAGGTCGCCCTGAATTAGTTCCGTGACAAGGCGCTCACCGGCAACCAAGTTGATCAGGGCAAAATGTGGGACGTCGATCAGCGGACTGAGAAGGTTGTAATTAAGGCGCGACGTCTTATAGACGACGACCATCGGGAGATTCAAGATCGCCGCCTCAAGCGTAGCTGTCCCGCTGGCAATCGCTCCGGCATCCGCCGCGGCAAGGACGTCGTATGTTCGATCCGTTACCAACCGGATACGGCCAGTCGTGTCGGCCCCGTCGACGATCCGCCGGCAATGTGCGGCCGCGCGTTCGTTCGGTGCACAGACCACAAAGCTCGCGTCGGGGATGGCATCAGAGATGAGTAGCACCGACGCCAGCATCGTCGGCAGGATACGGGCTATCTCCCGTTCTCGGCTACCGGGCAAAAGAGCTATGATCGGCCGCAAAGGATCGATGCCCAGCGTCGTGCAAAGTTCGTGCTTATCCACCGTAGGGTGAACCTCGCGAATGTGCGGATTGCCTACATACTCGACGTGATGCACTCCATGCTCCGCATACCACGCCGTCTCAAAAGGGAGGATGCTAAGAAGCAGATCGACGTAGCGGTCAATAAAGTTCAGGCGGTACTTTCGCCATGCCCACAGCTGAGGCGAGACATAGTAAACGACCTTGGCCCCCTGCTTCTTAAGGTGCCGAGCAAGCTTGAGGTTGAACTCGGGAAAATCTATTAGCACGACGACGTCAGGGCGTCTATCCGCAGCGGCCGAGCGCAGTTGTCCCATCGCCCTGAGAAATACCGGCAGCGAGCGTCCGATCTCCGCCAGGCCCACAACCGAAAGATCGTCGGCAGCGACGACGGCCTCGACACCGGCAGCACGCATTCGCGGCCCGGCACAGCCAAACATCAGCAGGCCGTCAGGTTCGAATATCGCTCGCAGTTCAGCCGCGAGCTTTGCGCCTAGCAAGTCGCCCGAGGCTTCGCCCGCGACCATCATGATTCTGGTTGGTCTCTTCACGTTTCTCCATACTTAGGATACAGAACAAGGCAAAAACGACAACCGGCCGCATTTCGGCCGCATCTAAGTCCCAAGTTTGGGTAAGCCGACGCTTTTCGCTGGTTAGGTGGTTGCACAACCACGGACGGACGCCTAAAATTGAGTGTTTTGGGTCATTTGTTGACTTTCGATCGCACGGTGACGATCGGCTTGAGTTGGAGGAGTTCTTTGTGACGTTTTGCCGCAATTTTGTATTGGTTTTTCTCAGCTTAGCAGCAGCTGCCCAGATCGCGCCTGGCCAAACGGAGTCCGTAATCGGCCAGGTCTCTAATTCGCCGGCAGAGGCGTTTGCCGGGGCGATCAGCGGTGATGGCCGATTTATTGTTTTTGAGTCGCGAGGGAACATCGCGACCGAAAACCCGCGAAACGCCGACAATAATACCGAGATCTTCCTGTTCGATTACGCCCAACGCCGTATCTACCAGATCACAGATACGAAGAGCGTCCTTTTTGACACGACCAAACCGCCGGCATTTTTCAATATCCGCGTCGAAATATCGAACACTCGTCCGGTCATAAGCCGAGACGGCCGCTGGATCGCGTTCAGTTCAAATGCGACCGCATCTACGCCGTCGATGCCCGACGCTTCAAATCCTGGTTCCTTTGACGGAAACGTTTATACCTCGCCGACACCGACGCCGTCGCCGACAGCAACACCCGTCGCGACGCCGACAGCCACGCCGACCGCGAGCCCGACACCGACGGCTACGCCGACACCTGCGCCTAATCCGTTGGCTCAGGATGGTAACCTTGAGATATGGCTCTATGAGATCCCTGCCTATCCGACCGTCACCGATCTGTCGGCCGGCGAGGAAATTCCAATAGCAGAACTTGCCGGTGGCGCGTTTACTCGCGTTACGAATACATTGCCCAGCCAACTGCCTCGTCCGGGCACGTCAACGACGGGCCCCTTCATCGCGGACGACAATCACGACGTGTCGATCACTGATAACGGCGGAATGATAGCTTTTGGTTCGACAAGGGACCTCGTGCCTGCGGTCGGAAATCCGTTTCCTGCCGAGGACAATGATGAGATATTTACCTACGTCCGAGCTACGGCCCAACTCAACCAGGTGACCAAGACGCCGAGAGGGCCGATCGTCAACCCAATTTACAGCAAGTTCCCTACTATCTCGGGCAACGGTTCGCGTGTGGCATTCTCCAGCACTGCGGACGATCCGATCGATGATCCGAATAGCGCCACGAATTTCGATACCGGTAGCAATCCTGAGTCGAGCCGTAACGAGGAGGTATTTTACGCCGATCTCGTGAACGGCGTCCCGACGGGCGGCCGACAGGTGACCACGACGACGCCGACAAACCCGGGCGACCCTGTTAATCTGTATGATTTTGGACGGCGCATGAGTCGAGACGGACGCTATATCGCATTCGATTCTTATGCCGACCTCGGCACCTCGCCAAACCCCGCGAACCTGCCCGGTTTTGCGACATTCCTCTACGATGCTACGGCAAACAGTATCCGACAGGTCGGGCTCCGAAGCGACGCCGATACCGCAGCCACCGGTGGCGACATTCAGCGCTACCCGTCCTTCACCGAATACAATGGTGCGGGCACACCCGCATTGTTGGTCTTTGAAACGCGACTGAACATCCGCGCTGACGGCACTATCCCGACGACGGCTGCTGATGGCCTTAATCCCGACCCGTCACGTCCGGCTCAGATCTACTCGTATCCGCTGAATGTTCCCGCGGCCGACGCGACATTCACGCGACTCGCTAACTTCCCTCGCGCCGGGCTGTTCATAGGCTCGACACAGATGCTGACCGGTGATTCGGTCAAGCGCATGGCTTTCAATTTCTCACTCTCGGAGTTGGGGACGGGCAACGTTGATCTACAGTCAGAGGTGTTCTATTTCCTGCAGCCGACCGTAAGCACCGGCACTCCTGTGACGATCGATCTGGCGACCGGTGCCAGTGGTATGCCGGTGTCGCAGACAGCTCTGCCGAGCCCGACGGCCAGTCCGACGCCGACAGGATCACCGACGCCGAGCCCTTCGCCCACGCCGACACCGAGTCCAACGCCGACGGCAAGCCCGACAGGCTCGCCCACGCCCGTTCCGACGCCTACACCGGTCACGCCGCCTGCCGTTCACGGCATCGCCGCCGGGATGCTCGCTGTGCTGAATTATCAGTCCGGTATTTCTCCGCCCATCGTAGCTCGCACTGCGACCGGGTCGATCTCGCGCAGCTTTAACCTGCCTATCGAATTGAGCGGTTTGAGTATGACGATCAACGGCGCGGCATGTGGCCTGAAGTACGTCGATCGTCGTCGCATTGAGTTTGTCGCCCCCGCAGGTCTGCTGCCGGATGCTGATGGCACGACGTACCCGCTCGTGATCAACAACAACGGCGTTCAGATGAAAACGACGGTGACCGTCGTTCCTGCTCGCCCAGATATCTTCAATGTCGAAATGATCCCCGCTCCCGGTGGACGGGCCAAACTATTTAACGTCACCAATACCGTATTTACGACCGAGCCCTTTTCCGTTCGGACGATCAGACGCAAGGGCAACCGACTTGTCCCGAGCGTCCTGCGTATCTATCTAACCGGGGTTGTCCCACACACAACGGGACTTATCGTCAAGATCGGCGGCACCAATATCGGCGGGATCGCTCTCAGATCTGTACCCGTCCTCGTCGAACCCGGCATTTATACACTCGATTTTGAGCTTCCGGCCTCTCTCGACCATGCCGGAGACCAGCCTGTCGTCATATTCACGACTTTCGGCACGATACTCTACAGCTCTCGGCTTGAGGACACGGCCACGCGGGTGTCTATCCTGTAACTGCGCCTCCGGCAGTGTTATAATTGGCTGCAGGGTACAGGCCTCGTATTTTTTTTCGAGAACCTACAGTTGTTTCGCAGTTTTGTTGCGCCTGGAGGCTCTCCTTATCATTATGTCCGGAAAAGATGTCAGCACCATGAAGATCGCACCCAAGGTTTGGAAAAACGGCGAGTTCGTCGCCTGGAATGACGCACGCATTCACGTAATGTCGCACGTCGTCAATTATGGCTCCAGCGTATTCGAAGGCATCCGCTGTTATGAAACGAGCAAGGGCTCGGCCGTTTTTCGCCTGACCGAGCATATGCAGCGGCTCATTAACTCGGCAAAGATCTACCGGATGGACTCTAGGTTCAGCCGACAGGACTTTTGCGACGCGACCGTCGAACTTATCAGGGACAGCGGCCTCGAACACTGCTATATTCGCCCGCTTATCATGCGCGGGCTTGATGAAGACAAGCCGGCTTTCGGCGTCAACCCGTTCCCTAACCCGATCGATTCCTACATCGCCGTCTGGCAATGGGGCAAGTATCTCGGCGAAGAGGCCCTCGAGGCAGGCATCGACGTATGTGTGTCGAGTTGGGCCCGCATTACATCAAACTCTATGCCCGCTATGGCAAAGGCCGGGGCGAATTACATGAATTCGCAGCTCATCAAGATGGAAGCCCTTCTCGGCGGATATAGCGAAGGTATCGCGCTTGATGACCGCGGCTATGTGTCTGAGGGCTCGGGTGAGAACATATTCCTCGTCAATGGCGGACGGCTTATTACGCCCCCACTTGGTGCCTCAATTCTGCCCGGCATCACGCGCGATTCCGTCATCCAGATCGCTCGCGAAATGGGTATCGAGATCGTCGAGTCCCAAGTGCAGCGATCGGCCCTCTATCTTGCTGACGAATTATTTTTTACAGGCACGGCTGCCGAGATCACACCGATTCGTTCGGTCGACAAGATCACCGTCGGCTCCGGCAAGCGCGGTGAGATGACTGCAGCGATCCAGGACGAATTCTTCCGGATCCTCGCCGCCGACCGGCCGGCCCCGGACGAGCAGCCCTGGCTGACATTCATCAATGCCGATGAAAAAAAAACGGCTAGCGCCTGAATAAGCTCCGATCTAGCCTATCGGCCCAGGACTCCGCCCGGCACCTCGGTGCCGATAGAGCCCAGCCCGTTCAGGCGAAAACTGAAGACTAGGCGATTCTCCTTGCGGACACCGATATTGAATGTGTAATACTGCAGGACGAGAGAGCAGCAGTCGTATGCGTAGCCGACCGTTGCGAGGGCGCTGACCATGGGTGATTGGCGTGAGGCACGACGGTTCTGGAAATCGAAGAAGAATGACGTACCGCCGAAGAAGCCGCGGTCGCGATTCCCGACAAAGATCGACGGACTCCATTGCGAGCCGCGCAGGGTGCCCGGCTCTTTACCGCCAGGCCCGGCGTATTGCGCAAGCGACGGCATCAGCGTGACGGCACGAGTATAGTAAAACGTCTGGAAGAGTTTCAATAGCGGTCGCTCGACACCTATTGTCGCCGAAATTGCCCGTATCCCGTCGCCGTTCAGGCCTACGTCCATTCGAGTATTGGCAAAGATGGTCCTGCGCGGACGGTAATTCAGGTCGATCGCGAGCGGCGACACCCGTCGGGGAACGCCCCCAAAGGTATAGAAGCTCAAGGCCGTGATCGGTTCGATCTGATTTCTGCGGCCCGGAATAAGGGCCCCGCCAAACGTATCATCAAAGTAGTACTTCCCCCGCACCGTTAGCGTCAGTACCTCATAGGGTTGGATCTCGGACGTGCGATCACCGGTCATTCTCGGTTGCTGCTTGAGCCGCTGCTGTGCCGACGGTGTCACCGCCTCGCCGTATCTCCTTGTGTAAAAACGATTTATGACGCCATACTCCACCTCGTTCGTATTTGCGATGGTGTCAACATAGTCAAAGCGAATGACACGGTGAAAGTTGTTGACACCTCTCACGAGCCGATACGTTACATAGGGCTCGATGACGTGACGAAACTTGAAAGCGTCGTTCTTGCCATAGTAGTTCTTTGCGAGGGCGACCGGACGAATGTCGAACGCAAATTCACCGTATTTGCGTATCACATCGCGGCTGACGACCTGGCGCATATCATTGAACGAATTCGAGTAGTAGGTGACCCGAGCCGAACCGGTAGCAGTAAAGTTCAAATATTTTGTCTGCAGGGGCAGCGTGATCTGCGGGTAGATGTCGAGCCGCTGAACAAGCGAGGGTGATACCACCGGGTCGGTCCCCGTCATCGAACGGTAAAGAGCGAGGTCAATCACCTCTTCACGCCGTGACACTCCCTCGAGAGCCGCCTTGTATGAAAAATACACCCCTTTGAGAAATGACGGCATTGTCGGGCGTTTCTCTAGGTGCACACTCGGGAGGTTGCGCGTCTTCTCACTGACATTAGGTATCGAGATCACCTGGCTGCGGGCCAGAAAGTTCAGCGTATAGTCGTTCCAACTTTTGTTAACAAAGACTTGTGAAACCTCGATCGGTGAGATGATCTGCTGAATGCCCTCGGCAAACTCCTGTCGAAATGCAAGATTCGACGTAAGCCGAATGTCCGCCGACGCGGTAAATCCATTTGGAAAGTAATGAACCCCCTCGGCGTAGATCAGAGATCCGCCCTGATCGGGATGCTGGGCGTCCGCCTTCGGTCCAAAGAGGCGGTCCTTTACAGCATAGAATCCAAAGTTTAGGTACGAGCGCGAATTTGCCCGCGTCCGGAAATCTGCCCCGTAGCCGATACCGCGTTTCGAAAAAACGTCGGCGCGGAATGTCACGTCCGCCGACCGGCCGAGCGTCAAATAGTATGCTCCCGACAGCTTCACGCCCTTTCTGCTCGAATATCCAGCCGAGGGTGTGAGAAATCCTGAGCTGCGATCTCTTTCCTTGATCGGTATCGAGGCGTAAGGCAGCGGCAGTAGTGGAATATCCTTCACGCGAAACTTTACGCTGCGAAGTTTGATCTTGTCGTTCGTTCTGATCCGGGCACGCTTGGCCGTAAAACTCCATTTTGGCACAGCTTCTTCACACGCCGTAAACTTCCCTTTTGTGACAACGATCTCATCAAGGCTGACGCGCTCGACGCGTTCGGCGGTAAAGTAGATCACCGTGCCGTCGTTCGTCTGATTCGTAAATCCGGTCGTGTCCTCAAACGAGCCGAGCTTTGTCTTGTAGTTCCAGATGGCCGTCGCGCCCGTGATACGCTGATCGTCGCCCTGGTCAAAGACGACGCTGCCGCGGGCGACGACGCGGTTCTCCGCCTCATAGATCGTCAGTTCGTCGGCCTGGAGGCGGTAGATGCCATATCTGAGATCAACATTCCCCGAATGGCGGACGATCCGTTTCCCCTTCTCGCCTTCTACGGTTTGGCGTTCGGAATAGACAACGACCTCACCATCGCCTCCTTCGGGTTCGACCGTCGGCCTTTTCGGTTTCGGTGCGGCAATACTCTGTTCTGCTGAGATCGGATTGATATTTGGCGTGTCCGTGATCGGATTCGAGACTTGCCGTTCGACCGGATTACTCTCCTGCGCCCAAGTCGTCGTGCATACGGCCAGGATCGCGAGGATCGGCCCGAATGTTCTTATAAACCGCATCGAATCAACGAGATAAATAACGATGCTAACACGAAGTTCGCAGTGGCATGAAACCGCACCTATTGGGCCGAGACCTCAAGGACAAAATGGTCGCCGCCCTCGACTCTTGTAATGCGCCCCGTTTTGTATCGATCGTTGAAGAATGCATTCGCAGGATACGCCGTACCGCGGATGGCGGCGTCACCACTCATCTCGCCCTGCGCGATGAGCTCGTCAGGAAACCAGGTTTCCACCGCAAGCGTTACAGGCTGGCCGGGCCCGCGAGCCACGGCATCAGCCACGACACGATTTGCGGTTTCTTTAGTAAAGAGCAGGACCGCAACAAGCTTCTTTGCCGATGACGACTCTTTCCACACGACGTCCTCTGTCTCGTACGGGACGTTGACAAGCAAGCCCAATTCCTCAACATTCGTTTTCGGAGCCGCCGCATTCTCATCGCCCGATCCGACTACTGACGGCGGGCGCGAGTTCGCCTTCTCGTCAGTGCCGGCAACACAGCCTGACAGGGCGGCACAGGCGACAAAAAGTGATAAAATAGCCCAGAGTTTGAACACGATCGAGATAGATTCACCTTACATAAATCCTATGTCGAAATCAAAGACAGTTCCCGACAGCGTAGCCCTTATCGAAGTCGAGCGTTGGGAACAAGAGACCTTGGCTCCCGTCATTGAGCGTACGCCAGAACGAAAGGCGTCATTTGACGGCGTCAGTTTGGAACCCGTCGACAGGCTCTATACGTCCGCTGATACTGACGGAATCGACGTAGGCTTTCCAGGCGAGTTTCCGTACAAGCGCGGCATCCACCCGACCGGTTATCGTGGCAAACTCTGGACGATGCGGCAGTTTGCAGGGTTCTCATCGCCCGAGGACACTAATCGCAGATTCAAGTATCTGATGGCCCAGGGCCAGACCGGCCTCTCGGTCGCATATGACTTGCCGGCCCTAATGGGCCTCGATGCCGACTCACCGCTGAGCGAGGGTGAGGTCGGTAAATGCGGTGTTGCCGTATCATCGCTTGCGGATTTTGAGGTGCTCTTTGACGGCATTCCGCTCGATCAGGTTACCGTGTCCCAGACGATCAACGCTCCGGCGCCGATCTTTCTCGCGATGTATCTGGTTGTTGCCAATAAGCAGGGTGCGGATTTCAACAAGATCTCTGGAACACTGCAGAACGATATTCTAAAGGAATACATCGCGCAAAAGGAGTGGATCTATCCGATACGCCCCGCGATGAAGCTGGTAATTGATACGTTTGAATACTGTTCCCGAAACGTTCCTAAATACAATCCGGTCTCGGTCAGCGGCTATCACATTCGCGAGGCGGGGGCGACGGCCCTTCAGGAGCTGGCGTTTACGCTGCGCGACGGTGTCGAATACGTCCAATACGGCATTGATCGTGGACTGGCTGTGGATGACTTCGTGCCGCGGATCTCATTCTTCTTCAATGCTCATAACGATTTCTTTGAAGAGATCGCCAAGTATCGTGCCGCACGCGTCGTGTGGGCCCGAACCATGAAAGAACGCTTTGGTGCGACGAATCCGCGAACGATGCAGCTTCGATTCCATACCCAGACCGCCGGTGTGTCGCTCACCGTCCAACAGCCGCTCAACAACATCGCACGCGTAGCGATACAGGCGCTCGCCGGTGTCCTCGGCGGCACACAGTCGCTGCACACCGATTCATATGATGAGGCGCTTGCCCTGCCGACCGATAATGCCGCGCTGATCGCGCTCCGCACGCAGCAGATCATCGCTGAGGAGACCGGCGTGGTAAATACGGTCGATCCGCTGGGCGGCAGCTATTACCTCGAATCGCTTACTGAGAAGATGATAGCGGGATGCCTCGACTATTTCGATAAGATCGACGGTTTCGGCGGCATGGTCGAGGCGGTCGAGGCCGGCTTCCCCCAGCGGGAGATACAGGAGTCAGCCTATCAGTACCAGAAGGCGGTCGAACGCGGCGAGCAGTCTATCGTCAGCGTCAACAAGTATGCGATGGACGACGAGATCCACCAGACTGACATTCTGCAGATCGACGAGACGGTACGCGACCACCAGCTCGCACGTCTCGCCCGGACCAGGGCGAAACGCGACAATGGAGCGGTCAATATCGCCCTCGACAAGCTACGCTCGGCTTCGCAGAACGACGAGAACACGATGCCCGCGATCATCGAGGCCGTTGGAGCATACGCAACTGTCGAGGAGATCTGCGTCGCCCTGCGTGATGTTTACGGGATATACGAGGAACCGGTCATCTAGATTTGGACGAGATATTATCGATCACTGACATCAAGGCGACGAGATCGCCAAGCCTCGGCGAGATTGGCGAACGCATCGCTGCGCGTTTTCTCGAGGCCAACGGTTATCGCCTCGTGGTCACAAACTTCAAGGTCCCTGTCGGCCGCAATAGCAAGGGCGTTGCAGTCACCGGCGAGATCGACATTATCGCCATTGATGATGAAACCCTTTGTTTTGTTGAAGTTAAAACGCGCCGATCTGCCGAGTTTACACCGATCACAACAAATGTTGACCTCCGCAAGCAGCGCCAGATCACCCGAACGGCGCGCCTCTATCGTCGTCTGTTCGGCGTTGTCGATATGCCCTCTCGTTTTGACGTAGTCACCGTACTGATGCCATTGCAAGCTGACACCGAGATCGAATTGTTTAAGGGCTTTTGGAGCGAGTCGAAATTTAACAAGCGAAAATGGCCGGTCGATGCCTTGATCGACGCATGATCACTCGCCGCAGATCAGGTGCGCGGCGAGCAGCGGCATCGTCAGTTCGTGATGGCCTGTGATCGAGTAGCCGCGGCCGGCTCCGTTCGCGGTCGGACGGTGAACGACATTTGTCATCGGGCGATAGCGCTGGACAAAGTCAAAGTTTGCCGTCGTAATGTCCTGTACCTCATGTCCGAGATTGCGCACGACCGTGACCGCCTTAAGAAAGATCTCCGGCATCACGACAGCCGACCCGTAGTTGATATATACGCCACCGCCGTTCATCTCCTTGACCAGCGAACAAAATAAACGAAAATCCGTGTGCGACGAGGCCCCGAGGGCCGCCCCGTCGGCAGACGCGTGAAAGTGGCCGATATCGGTCCCGATCGTCAGATGGGCTGTAAAGGGGATCTGCCGCTCGTATGCCCGGCAGAGTAGCGACATATTGGCAAACGGCAGTGCCGCCGTCGTCAGGAGTCGGCCCATGGCCTCGCCCAGCCCGATCTCCTCTTCCTGCGCCGCCGATGCCGCGGCATTCAGGATCTCGCCGGTCTCGCGCGCCGCGCCAAAATCGCCCTTACCCAATGTCGCGTCAACGTCCTCGCTCGTAAACCCGGCCATTGCGATCTCACTGTCGTGAACCAGCACCGAGCCGTTCCCGGCGAGCGCGGTTACAAAGCCACGCTCCATCAGATCGATCAGGATCGGCGACAGGCCCGTCTTGATCACATGGCCGCCCATTCCCCAGATGATCGGCTTTTTTATCTCACGCGCCCGTTTGATCTGAGCGGCGACGGAGCGCAGGCTCTTGACGGCGAGAATGTTGGGCAACTTTTCCAGAAAGGCTGCGACCGTATCGTCCTCCTTCGGCGGCCGGGCAAAATCATCCGTCGTGACCTTGCTCGGGCGCGAGGCAAGCTCGTATGTATTCACATTCGCCAGATCGATCGGTTTCAGGCCGTCGTAAATGGACCTTTTCTCCATAACTGTCTGAATTATACGAAAATGGCACGGCCGCGGCACCTACTGCCGCAGCCGTGCCGCCATACGCCCATATAACGGGGCCGCTATCGCCTACGGGTCCATCACCTCGGGGCCGGGGGCGGCGATGAAGTCTAGGTCGGCGATGTTGTCGGTTAGGGTCACGACGCGGCTTGGGGTTTGGAAGATAAAGCGGCGTTGGCTGACCGTGACAACATACGTCTCGCCCGTTCTGAGCCCGTCAAAGGTGTAGTAGCCGAATGAGCCCGTCTGGACGACACGCGGTTCGGCGAGTGAGTTGCCCGTG
>MTBK01031273.1_pt1 | contig 52888 bp, 71 predicted proteins | sample 1535981 | NCBI WGS metagenome assembly MTBK01 (sample SAMN06109225, study PRJNA356200) | anaerobic digester metagenome | isolation source: biogas reactors fed with pig manure or primary and secondary sludge | place: Spain | collected 2016-06-30
GCACTTTGCCCGTAACCAAGGCATGCCCGGTCGAGGGCGCGACACTGGCGCCCTGCAACACCGTAGGCACTTTGCCCGTAACCAAGGCATGCCCGGTCGAGGGCGCGACACTGGCGCCCTGCAACACCGTAGGCACTTTGCCCGTAACCAAGGCATGCCCGGTCGGAGGTGCAACGCTGCGCGGCTGCGACACCGATGGCGCGCGACCGACGACGACAGCGTGGCCAACGGTCGGAGAGAGGTCAACCGCCGTCGTGAACGCCGCACTGGCCTGCGGCGTGCCGCTGTTGCTGCTGGCGCTGCCGTCGTCGACGATCGCCCACAGTTTGTACGACGTGCCCGGTGACAGCCCGGTGATCGGCCCGCCAGTCTCGTCCCCGTCATCGCTGCGGATCGTGCCGTCGACGACGCTGGCGACGTAGCCCGATGCGCTCCACCCATTGCGCCCGTTGCCCAGGTCGCCCCGCGCCCAGGTGGCCGTGGCCCCGGACGTGTAGACGGCGACGTAGAGGGATGCGGCCATCGCTCAGGCGTAGTTGAGCGTGGCGCGGTAGCTCACGCGGTCGCTCAGGATCGACTCGGCGATGACGGCCGTGATGTCGGGCACGCCGGATGGTGCGGCGCCGGGCAGCGGCTCGCGCCGAGACATCGGCGCGAGCAGCCGCCACGGGTTGCGCAGCAGCTCTCGTGCCATTTGGAGCGGGAGCCAATCAAACGAGGCAACCGCCATCGCAATATCGCCATTCCACGACGGGATGTCAGAGCGGCCTCGACCGACACAATAAGTCCCGTCGCCGCCGAGCATCGCCCCCGAATGCGTGCCCGATGACTCGACAATCGCTCCGCCATCCAAGGTGGAGTACGTCACATAGTTGTACCCGTCCGATTGCCGCCATGACGCAACAACGACGATCCATTGATCGGACGGGACGGAAGTAACCGCAGACATCCCCGCCACGCCGCCGCGAACAATTGCAAGTCCACGGCCGGAACCGTCATCGGCTACGTATATGCCCTTATTTGACCCGCTTTGCCCGGTTAGCGAAATCAGGCCTTGATACGCACCACCGACCCCATTGAGACGGCAGACAGCGACGAAGGTGGCCGCCGAATGCGCCGCCGTGCTGCCTCCAGCAATCGTTACGCCGTTGCCGTTTGCGCCGTTACCTGTTATGGCCAAGCCGGCCCGCGACACGCCAGTGACAAACCCCGTGACCGTACCCATCGCGCCGGGGCGCATCACTGACGGTGCCGAGCCAAACCACGCTATCTCCGGGCGCAGCCCCCAGCTCGGGTCTACGGTGGCGACGCCCTGCGGCTGCGATCTACGCGGCAGCGCTAGCTCTCGGGTGCGCGCCATCGCTCAGGAGTAGGTGTAGCTGTCGCCGGTGCACTCGATTGTGACGGCCTGCCCGGTGTTGCCCGCGAACTCGACCTGCACATAGGCAACCTCGGGGCCGAACTGGTACGTGCCGCGCGAACTGGCGCTGGCCGTCGTGCCGCCGCCTGCGACCCAAACCTGTTTCCACGCATCGTCGCCCGTGCCCTCGGCGCCGGCCGCCGGCATGCTGGCCTGCTTTCGCGCGACCATGATTCGCGCCTCGCACTGCGTCGTCGGGCCGGTGCCGCCGTTGGTGATGCGCCAGCGGATCTCGCCGCCGTCCGCCGTGCTCACGTCGAGCCGGCCGCGCGTGGTGGCGCCGGCCGCGTTGCTGGCGCTGCTGACGAGTACCGCGCCGGTTTTGGTCAGTGCCATGCGCTACCCCTCAGACCGCAAACGCGGCCCACAGCGAGTTGACCGCGAACTCCAAATCGTTGTCAGCGATCGTTGATCCGTCGTCGGCGTGCGCACCGGCGGCGATGGCCGGATTTGTCAGCGCGCCGAGCGCCCAGGCGTCCAGCGGCTCGGCGCCGTTGAGGATCGACTGCCCGAGCAATTTGTCGGCATCGCTGGGCGTCTCCGCGGCCAGTTTGGCGAGCGCCGCCTTGGTCATCAAGTAGCGCACGCGCATGCGCAGCGATTCGGCGCGCAGCGCCATCTGGGCGAGTTGGTATTGCGTCATTGCACGATCTCCATCGGGTTCGTCACCATGTACCGGCGCGTGTGTGCCAGCACGTTTTCACTGTACTCGCGATCCACGCCCGCCTCAAGCAGGCCCTCAGCAATCAGCCGGTACGTGCGCTGATCGAGCCAGCCCTGACGCCGTGCGGCTTCGATGAAGCTCGGCCACTCGACAACCATCTGCGACTCGTTGAGCCCGCGGTCGAGCGACATGCACAGCGGCAGTCCGCACGAGTCGTGCAGTGAGAACAGCCTCTCGCCGGACACCATCGCGCGACCGTCCGTCGTCACGTTGCGCATCATTACGGCTGCGTGATGTCGAACCAGCCGCTCACGTTGACGTTGATCGCCAGCGGATTGCCGGCCGTAGTCACCGGCACATCGGCCGGCGTCGCATCGCCCAGGAAGTAGCCGACCAGCGGATTCGTCTTACCCCACAGTGTGCCGCTCACGTACATCACGGCGTAGCGCCAGGCAGGGATGCCGGAGCCGCTGGCGGTCCAGCTCGGATTGTCACTGGCATACATGTGGCCGTTGGTGACCAAATTCACTACGCCGTTCGCCAGTGTGGCGCCGCCCGTAGTGTAACCGTTGCCGTTGGCGATCTCGTTCGCACTTACGTCGGCCCACAGACTGTGGCCGTTGTTCGCCGCATTCGGCGTGTAGGCGCTCGTGATCAGTGCGACCTTGATGGTGGCGCCGACCAAATCCTGCATGCGCAGGTCGTCGAGGTTAGCGCGGTAGAGGGTGAATGCTCCAGATGCCATGACAAATACTCCGTCTGTTGAAAATTAGTCCGGTCTCTAGCACGACTCGTGCTACTGTTTATCACTAATAGACTTATGCGGAAATTCCTCCAGCATCAGTGAACACCGCCAGTAGGTCGTCCCTCCGCCGCTGGGGCTGGCCGGCCAAATTCCCAGGTAGCGAGGCCCACTCGGTGTTGCACTTCCGCACGGCGGCGTCGAGCCTCCCCGCCAGCACATCAGCCAGGGCGCCGCGGCTCCGAATCAGGTCGATCGCCGCCAAGTCCTGCGACTCTGACCTGAAGTCGACCAACCCGAGCCGTGCCTTGAGCTTCACCCACGTCGGCCTGATAATTTGGTACGCCCCGGCCGCAGAGCTGTAACACACACCGTTCGGAAACCCGGCTCGCCGACACATGTCAGCCGGCAACTGCACACCTTTCCACTCACCGGTCAGCGCCGGGTGGTCTCGCAGGTCCTGCACCGTGTGCGCGTAGCCATAGCAGACGCGATACGGATCAAGTGCTCGGCCAGTACGAGGGTCCCTCGTCGTGCCCTCTGCGAACATAATGGTCCGCAGAAAAGCTTTAACGTTGGTCTCAGAGTTCACCGATCCATCCTATCAAGTTCCGCCCGCTCGGCGAAGCTCTTGAGCCGCTTGGCCCACGCCTCCAGGCGCTCCGGGTCGCGCTTCAGCCAATAGCGATAGCCCCAGGCGCCGACCGCGACCCCTGCAGCGAACGCAAGTCCCTCGATCATCGTAAGTCTTCCAAATCACCATACCCTGTCCTGGCGTACTCAGGCACGCCTTGTCGCCACCCACCACCGTTGACCTCGATGAGCCTCAGCAACGCCAACCACGTCATAATCTGCATGAGCCCCGGCCGCTCGTTCAGCAGCCACGGCGCCATCACCCCGCACGCTGCGGTCACGAATATCAGCACGTACCGCTCGCGCCAGTCCCAGGCGGTGCTCTCCCGGCCCATGACGGTAAACCTGCACAGACATGACCACATGACGGTCAGGCACACGATCGTGTTCAGCAGCCACAGCAGTTCGACCTGACGGTCGCGCCACATCGCCCAAGCCAGCACGGTCACCCCGCCGCCGACCCAGTGCCACATCTCAACTCTTCGCATCGTCGCCACCTCCCGAATGAGCGGTGAACCTCGCCCTAAGCTCCGCCCACACGAGCCTAGGGTTCGCTGCTATCAGTACCGCGACTGGCGCCAGCAGCCACTGTACTTCCAACCCCACTAGCTTCGTGAGCCCGATTGCGAGCGGTACCGTACCGATTGCAGCGAGCCCCACCCTGGCAACCATCATTCGCACGACTCGCCACACCGACCCGTGCGACTCTCCGCTCGTGGCAACAGCTGCGCTCAGTAGGGCTGCGACCACGATGACAAGGTACGGACCGACCGTCCTCGCGACGTCCTCCGCCAACCACCCGCTCAGCAGAGCAATGACCAACGTCACAAGGTCTGTCGGCCACTGGACCGACGGCTGTTGCACTACGCGATTCGGCGCCACGCCTTGCCGGGTTTATCGAAGATGTACGTCGCGAAGCCGCCGGCAGCCAGCGCCGTGAGTGCCCCGACGGCCGTGTAACCACTCCCAACTGTGAAGGTCAGCGCGGTCACGGCCGACAAGCTGCTCACCGTCACGACCTGGCCGTCGCGCGCCGTCGCGCTCGGCATCACGATTTCCAGCGCGGCGATTGTCGAACCATGCTTCAACAACACCAACTCCGCGTCGGCCGGTAGCGTGATCACGTTCCCGGTGGTGGGCGTGTACGCGTACTCGGTGCGACGCGCGCCGACATCGCCCTTCAGGTCCAGTAGGTAGAGAGTCCGGGCGACCGACGCGGCGGTCAGTTCGGGTGTGACAGAGTCACGCTTTTGCCGTGCGTAAGCGCCGAGCGCGACGGAGTTCACCGTCTGCGACGTGTTGATGATGGAGACGACTTCGACTGCCATTTGAGGGCTCCTTTCAGTCCAGTGGCACGAGTTCTTCGAGCTCCCGCACCAGTGGGACCTCGACCGAAACGGTTTCGCCGCTCTCGAGCTGCACATCCTCGAAGAGCGACACGATGACGCGGGCCGGGTCCTGTGGAGGCTTCACCTCCACAGAGCTGAGTCGCGCTTCGCAATAGGGGGCTACCGCCTTATGGATCTCGAACTCGAGCTTCGGGTCCTGACCCATGACGTCGGCTCGGTGCGCAAGGTCCACCATCGCCAGCACCGGGTGGTAGTTGGGATAGCGGGCGTTGACGACTGCCAGCACTCCAGAGTGCCGGTTCTGCATCACGGTGAGTTGGTTCGACATCGCGCGACGCTCCTTGGACGATATTATACCGCTGCTGAGGTCGTCCTGGATGACTTTGATCAAGGAACTGAATGATCAAAGTTTTTTAGGACCTCTTACAGATTTCAGGTTTCTGTAAACATCGACTGTCACAGTCACGCATCAAGCCACATGCACTGATAAACATCGCACATCGCACATCGCCGTATGCCTAATTCACGCCGCATCGCCGTATACTTAATTCGAGCCACATCGCACATCGCACATCGCACATCGCACATCGCACATCGCACATCGCTGCCCGGAACACTGTTTCTAGTTACAATTTTTCAAAATGCCTGGAAGCCTGGCCCGCGGGCGTGGCCGGGCGAAGGGGCCCCTTGTGTAATAATCTGTAACTGATGTAACTGTGTGTAATGATCGTTGACTAATTTGATCAAGAATTCTGTTACAATCTCAGTTACAATCTATTACATTCACGTTTACAATTCGTATCACATTCCCAATCTCGACGCTGTAGAATGAATTCATTCAATCAAATAAGGAGTGACTCAAATGTTCAGCGATATCCGTTACGAAATCCGAGTTGCACTGATTGTTACGATCGCCTTCTGGGTGTCGACGATTATTTTCTGATCACCGTTACACATCGATACGCATTCGGTGTGTACAAGATAGATCGAACACAGTAATATCTATCTTGTGCACATCACGGTGATGAGCACAAAAACCGGAGAAACTCATGTCGAACGCAACCAAACAGATCACGATCAATGAACTCGTCGAACTCGTGAATCAACTCCAAGCTCGGATCGAAGTCCTCGAAGCCAAGCCGACGAAGGCCGAAGCGAAGGAAATGACGAAGGACGACGCGCGTCGCATCTTGACGGGTGACCTGAAGGACGCCAAGCACAAGGCGGCGGCCGAAGCCCTCGGGCTGACCTACGGCCAGGTCTACAGCTGCCGCCTGGAGTTCACCTTCAAGGACGTCCACAAGGAGCTGAAGAACGACGGCTTCAAGAACGCCTGGACGAAGTGATCCTGAGCAGAGGGCGAGAGCCCTCTGCCTCCAATCAACTAGGTCCGACCGGACCTAGTTACCTTGGAGAACCTCATGTCCGAATACACTGCGAACCTCGAACTCGCCGAACCCCGTCCCTCGTGGACCCTCCCCTCGACGTGTGTCCGACCCCGCCCGAAGCACTGGCTCCGCCGCTTGCTGGGGATCTGAGATGACTCCGCGCTCCTCGATCTTCTTCTACTGGTGCGACATGCACCGCCGCTGGATGATCCTCCTGCCGTCAGGAGAGGTGCGATGATCCGCGCCGTCCTCGCCCTCGCCCTGCTGGTCACCGCGCCGGCCGCGACGCACCTCGCAGGCCTCTACGTCGGCGTCACCGCCCTCGCCGCGGGCACTGTCCTGGCGGTCTGGAGCCGCAAATGACCGCGCTCCTGCTCGCCTTCCTCCTCATACTCCACAAGCGCAACCGCTGACCGAGGCCGCCTCCGGGCGGCCTTTTCTTCGTGCCCGATCCCCAGCGGGCCGAGACCTCCTGGCCCCCGCCCCAGTGGGTCCGCCCGTCAGCCCCTTCGGCCCAGCGGATCCACCCGCGCCCGCCCCAGTGGGTCCGCCCGTCAGCCCCTTCGGCCCAGCGGATCCACCCGCGCCCGCCCCAGTGGGTCCGCCCGTCAGCCCCTTCGGCCCAGCGGATCCACCCGCGCCCGCCCCAGTGGGTCCGCCCGTCAGCCCCTTCGGCCCAGCGGATCCACCCGCGCCCGCCCCAGTGGGTCCGCCCGTCAGCCCCTTCGGCCCAGCGGATCCACCCGCGCCCGCCCCAGTGGGTCCGCCCGTCAGCCCCTTCGGCCCTCTGGGACTGCGAAGCCCGAAAGCGGGCCGCTTGTACCCAACGGCCCTTGAAATTACGTCCGGGAGGTCCGGGAGCCGTAGCTATATAATACTACGGGAGGGGCCTGCCGGGAGTCCCGGAAGCGCCCCGTATTACACCGTGGAGCGCTCCGTGCGAACTAACGTTAAAGTACGAACTTCGCAGGACTACTTGACAAAAGAGTTCTTCCACCCCTCGTCCCGGAGCTTCTTGTGGACATGCTTGAAAGTGTACTCCATGCGGCAGGAATACACCTGGGCGTACGTGAGACCAGCCTGTTCGCCAGCCTCCTTGTGCCCCAAGTCCTTCACATCCCCGGTCAGTACCCTGACGGCGTCGGCGTCCGTCATGTTGCGCTTGAGCGGGGCGCTTCGGTTGCGGCCCTTTACCAAGCCCTCCAACTCGGCCACCCGAAATACCAATCCCACGCGCGTCGCACGCTGTTCATCGGTCTCATCCTCGGGCGGCCCGTCCTCCGGCTCCTCGAACCCGTTCAGCGCCCCGCGCACTTCGTTGGTCAGCTCAGCGCACGACGCCTCCAGCTGTTCCTGGCCCTCCACGAGAGCGTTGTTCGAGGTGGCGAGGTCCTCGACCACCTTCTGCAGATCGTCGAACGCGCTCCGCAGCTCGCCAAGGGCCGCAGTGGAGGCCTCCAATCGCTTGTGCAGTTCTTGGGTCACGATCATCACAGACTCCAATTCAGCCTGTGGCACAGCTTCCTTCATTGACATGATCATCTCCATTTGCTCGAGCATCAACGCTCAAGTACAATTGTACCGCGCCCGACGCTAGAAAGTGAGTCGGTTTTGATAATTCATGATCAAACTACTTTCGGTGCAATGGTTAGGGCATGGAGTGGCCAGGAACTGATCTGCAGGGCGGTTTTTAACGTGGTTTTGATCAAACATTTTACTTTTTGAGCCAGGAGTAAGTAAGGGCGACGTCCATCGGACACCGGGGCCGATCCTCGAGGGCCCAACCTGTTCACATATTAGGGCACGATCATTCAGTGTCCCATAAATGTCCCATCGCAGGTGGCGAGGTCCGTTCACATAAGTTATTATCACAAAACGTAAAAAATTAAAAACCGGGCGGCGGCCGGTTAATTCTCCCCCTATATAATAAAAAAAAAAAGTTAAATCATGGTTTTCCAATCAATAACTGATCTGTTTTTAGGGAAACAGTGTTCATTTTTTCACTTTCTATCTATCTTTATAATTAAGTACACCAAACCGGAGGGCCGACCCTAATGAACGGCAACAATACCTTATGTGTAACTGATTCCGCACCGTACGATGTACGATGTCCGAAAATTTACGGACTGTTTTATTTGATCGATCGGGCCAGGGGGACGCATCCGGACACATGCCGTCCTGCAAAAGTTGAATTCACTAAACCGGACAACGTTCTATGCCCCATTGCGTTAAAAATCTCCCGGACGCGCACTTCGAACCCCTCAAGCCTCACCTGCTAACTGCGATCGTCCTTCAGGCGCCCCTCCCACAGCTCGTGACCGTGTGCTTCGTACGCGGCGCGCCGCTCCCACTCAGCAGCCATCTCCCTCTGCCGCCCGTCCGAGATCGCCTTGCTCATGCAAAGTCTGCACGTGTCGGCGGTCGTGTGTTTCCCCGCTCCGCCCCACAGCTCCTTCGGGTACTCCTTGAAGTCGTTTCTCTTCACGACTCCGCAGGCCTTGCAGGCCTTCCTCTGTAACCTGGCCATCGGCGGCTTGCGGTCCCGCTCCAGGACGTACCAGTGGTCGATCATGAACTGTTTCGAAAAGAAGACTCTCAGTCTCTGATACGCGTATCTGTCACGGCATCGCACTCGCCCGTGCTCGTCCGCGCCCGATCCACCGCGCTCCTCAGCGCTCCACTGCTTCATCGCATTCTCCAAAATTTACGAGTTCAATACGTCCGGGAGCCGGCAACGTATATAACTACAAGGAGGGGTGCCGGGACACCCGGCAGCGCAAACTAAACTCCCGGACGTACCCTCCGACTACGTACTTTAGTTCGTACCGTAAGTTCGCTCCGGGCGCTGTTCGCACCACTTCGGACTCCACTCTCGCAACGTAGTTCGGGCCCCGCAGCTCGCGCCGAGGGGCCCGCAACGTGCGATGCAATTCGTCCGAGGGCTCGCTGCTGTGACACCCTTCCGACCGCACCTCTGCTACCTCACTCCTCCAAGACCCTCCCCACGAGGAGTCTCTCGCCCTGCCGGTAAAGGCACTCGCCGTCGGGGTAGCGGATCAGGACCTGCGCGCTCTCGCCGTCCGGCCCCTTACCCCACTGCGGCGCGCTCAGCAGCTTCGCGCGAGCCACCACCTCCGCGGCGCGCTCGGACCGACCGGGGAGGCCGCCGCTCGCGACCTGACCGTGGGACATGCGCCCGTTCAGCTGGCTCGGCATGGCCTCGACCGTCGCTTGGTCCTGTTCGCGGAGGACGCGGATTCCCGCGCCGGCGCTCACTTGGAGCCTCCCTGTGCGTGGTAGCGGCCCGGGCCCTTCTTGGTGAAGCTCGGGTTCTGGTTAACGCGCTTGAGGTTGCGCGAGGTCTTGGCGGCTTTGTTGGCGACCTTGCGGTCGGTCTTCTTGGTCACGTGTCATCTCCTAGGTTGCGTGCGGCTCCCGGCCGCGGCGGTGAGCTGAAACTGCTTCAACTCAGATACCATTGTACTGCGCCCGAGCTCGGGGAGAGCGACCTCGATCATGGCTTAGTCGTATTTGATCGAGGCCTAGACCGTCTCGATCGGGGCCTAAATCTTTGATCGTGCCCAACCAAAGATCCTTAGGGCGCAGTACAGGATCGCCAGCGGCGCCTTGACCAGGACCTCGATGACTGCTCCGAGCAGCAGTCCCACAACTGCTCCGAAGAGGAGGCCGAGGATTGCGACTAACGGCCCTGCGAGCAGGCCGAACCCGCCGAAGACCAGTGCGCAGAGTGCGACCCATAACCCTGCCGGGGCCTTGGCGCGGACGGCTCTGTCGAGCCACGCTTGCACAGGGTTCAAGTCCGTCGTGGTCTGTGTCACGCGATTTCTCCTGAGGACTGAGTTGGGCAGGGTCACGTGCGGCCGTTCACATATCGTCGAGTTCGAGGACCCGCTGCCTTTGCGACAGCCTCCACTGCTGGTACTTGGTGAGCCAGTGGTCGGTGGTCGGTGCCTCCAACCGCCCGTACACGACCAAGTCGAGCGACTCCTTGGCGTACTGCCCGCACCCCTGGAGGCCCTTACACCACTCACCGTCCTCGGAGCCGCGCCAGAACTCAGGGTCGGCGAAGAGCATGGCGTTGTACTGGGCGCTCATGGCTTTGAGGTTGCGCGAGCGCTGCTCCGCGAAGCCCAGCGGCTTCAGGAGGTGCTGCAGCTCCGGCAACCGCGCCCTCGACATCTCGTGGGGCGTCGGCCATCGGACGAAGAGCGGCGCCCCGTAGCGCTCGTCCGCGAGGGGCCTCACCTGGAGCCCGTGCGTGCGGCTGAGGAGCTGGCAGACGACGAGGATGCGCCAGACGCCGTTGGGCCTGCCCACCTGCTGCTCCTGGAGGAGGTCGTGCGGCGAGCGGCCCTTGGGGAGGTCGATCACGCTGAGTCCCAGGTGACGAGTTTGGCTCGGTCGATCTCGTCGTAGAGGGCCGTCGCGGCTTGCACCGAGCGCTCCGCCACGCCTCTGATCTGCGCCGGCGTCAGGGCCGTTTCGGACCTGGACTCCGCGTCGTGCAACACGACCTTCATGGCGGCGAGGACCGCTTGGAGGAAGAAGTCGTCGGACCTCACAGAAACCTCCTGTTGTCGTTGAGTTTTGCGACGACCGCGGCGTCCAAGCGACGGGCCCACTCGGGGAACCGCCCCGGCAGTTGGTTGAGGTGGACCTGGTGCTCGAGCGCGTCCAGGGCCTCCTTCAGCTCGCGGAGGTCCTCCTCGTGGAACTGCACGAGCAGCCCGCGGCGCTCGGTCGCCTCTCCGGTCACGACGATCATGTCTGCCTCCTTCGCGACTCGTCCACGAGCGCTTCGGCCGCGTCGTAGGCGACCCTCGCCAGCTCGTCGTAGGTCTCTCTGCAGAGCCGCACGTTGGGGTTTATGACGGTGAAGAGGAGGGCTGCGAAGAGCCTCTGCGCAGTGGAGTCGAGCAGGGGTGCGCTCCTCTGCTCCACGACGTACTGGGCTACGTGGCGCGCTTGTGACTCGACATCGTACGGCTCGATGCCCAGTGCCGCCTCGGCGAGGCGGCCCCAACCCTGTTCACGGTATAGCTGGTTGAGCTGGTCCTTGGTCATGCGTCCTCCTCAGTCGATGTACACGACGACTTCGGCGAACTTCACGCCGTTCCGCTCGTAGCGGGCGACGGTGCCGCCGAAGTGGCAGGGTTTACCGTCGGGTGCCGTGCCATCAGCGACGTTGAGGAGCTGGGCGTCGGTCAAGGCCTCGTCCTCGGGCGTCTCGAATTGCAGGACGTGGCGGTTCTTATAGTACTCTGAGTTGCGCGATACGTGCTTCACTGTGATCTCCGGTTGCGCGCTGAATCGTTCAGCGCTAATACTATTGTACTGCGCCCGAGCTCGGGGCGAGCGACCTCGATCACGGCTCGCGCTATTTCGGTCATCACCTTGTCGCGAGGAGTGTGAGCAGAGGGTTCGACCCTAGTCGCTGGGCTACGGCCTCCTCGCACCAGTAATCGTCCACGTGCAACCCTTGGAGGCGGTGTAGGTCGTCCACTGAGACGAACCTGACGAACCCGCCCTCAGGGAAGTCAATTCGCATCTGCGCCTCTCGCACTACGGCTCCCGGCCCGGCGAGGTCGGTGAGCGCTCGCAGGCCGGCCAGAGCACGCTGCCTTCGTCCGTAGACGAGGAGCCATCTCTTCGTGCGGTCGGAGAGCGCGACGTTCATAGTTCGAGCGGCATTGTGGCCGTCGCGGCGAACGCCCGCTCCTCCTGCGACCTGTACATCGAGGTGTGCACTGCGAGCCATTGCATGAGGGCCTCGTCACCGTACAGCTCGTACACCTCCGGGGCCGGCACGTACGGCGCCCCGGCGATGGGTTGCGGGTCGAGCGTCATGACCGCCTCCGGAATTCGTCGTACAGGCGGAAGCACTCTGGGAGCACCTGTCGCACGAGCCTGTCGATAGCTTGTGCGTAGGCCCTCGCCTCGGGCTGTGCGTGTGAGTGGTCGCGGAGGCTCAGCATGTGGAAGAGGTTGTGCAAGTCCTGATTCCACAGCCAGTGGGTGTAGTGGTTGAGGCTCAGGCCGAGTCTCGCCTGCTCCATGGCCACGCCGTCGGCGATCGAGCGTTCGTAGGCCTCGTACCCTCGGGCGCATGTCTCCTGCAGTCGGGCGCGGTATTCGATGGCCGACGCGACCTGTTCGGTGTCGTCGAAGTCGACTGGCCGACCTCCCTGCTTCTTGTCCTTGGACTGTAGGACGACGTCCTCCAGCGCCGGGACGTACCACTCGGCGGGGAGCGTCACGTAGCGGCCACTAATCTCATTGAGGCGGACCGTGCGGTGGCGACCCAGCTGTCTCGCGACGAAGATAGGGAGCTTCATCTCGAGCCACACCTGGACCATCTCGAACGGGCTCGTATGAGCGTTCCGCATGAGGTAGGCGGCGAGCTTGAGGTCCGCGTCGCGGGAGCGCGCCTTGTCCATGCCGCCGAACGACATGCGGGCCGCCTGCGCGGGGTCGACGTCGTCCGCGTCGAAGTGTCTGACGATGGCCGGGATCCCAGCGTCCTCGAAGACCGTGACAATCTCGTCGCGCCGCGTAGGGCCGGCGCAGTTGCGCAACCGTACAAAGCCGTGCTCGTGGACTTTGACCGTGAAGTCGTCGAGGTAGCTGGCGATCATGGCAGTCGCAGTCTATAGATTCGCACGATCCGACGGAGCGTCGCCACCTGGTGCACGGCGTCGTCCAGTGCGTTGTGGTGCGTCCCTTGTCGCGGAATCTCCGCCACGGGGAAGAGCCCTCTGACCGTACGGTAACAGCGGTGGTTGTAGTAGCGCCACGGAGGGTCGGCGCCGATCGCGCTGTAGGCGCTTTTGAGCAGCACGAGGTCGAAGTCGGCGCCGTTGCCCCAGGGGCAGACCTGACGGTCGGACGAGTCGCGGAGCGCCCACCTTGAGAGCTGGGTCAGCGCCTCCAAGAGCGTCGGCGCGCCCTCCTGCTGCCAGGACGACCGGGCCTGCGCCGATTGCTTGGCCCACCAGTCGACCGTCGACTGATCGGTCGTGAGACCGGCGTCGAGGCATGACTGGAGCGACACCGCGATGTGCAGTGTGTCGACCACTTTGAGGTCGTTGTAGCCGTGGTCGAGGGACTGGTCAGTGACCCCCTCGAAGTGGACGGCGCCGATCGAGACGATGGCCGCGTTCGGGCGCAGCCCCATCGTCTCGAGGTCGATCATGAGGTGCTTCATGATTTCGCCGGTTGCAACAGGGCCTTCAGCTTGTCGAGGACCGCTTGCACGTTGAGGTCGACGCCGCCCGCGGCGGTGCGCAGGGCCTGCTCGAGCTGCTCGATCAGGGCGGAGGCCTGTTGGGCCTTGGTGGGTTCGGTCGCCATAACATCTCCTAAAGCATCAAAAGGAGCGCCCACTTCGGGGCGCTCTCCTTGAGGCGAGCAGTTTCTTTGCGTGCTCAGGCGCAAACAACGTCGCCGGGGAGGACGGCGACGAGGTCAGGTGGCTTACGCCAGCAGGTCGTCGGCTTCGGCCGCCTTGGACTCGGTGGACGCCGGCAGCGCTTCCGGCTTCGGACTCGCCTTGGTCGCGCCACCGCCGAAGTTGCTCTTGGGTTTGCCGGCGGCGAATGCTTCGGCTTCCGCGGCGGTGGCCAGGCCGGCCGCCTCGTACTGCTCGATGATCTGGATCACCAGACCCTTGTCACCAGTGGCGGTCAAGCCTTTGGCGTTGGTGCCGCCGATCTGCTCGGCCCACGCCTTCGCGTCGGTCACGTCGGAGGCCGTCGGCTTCCACTCCTTCGTCAGGTAGGCGAAGTTGCGACCTTTGCGGATGTCGAACACCTTGCCGACCGACGTCGCCAGTTTGGCGGCCACGTCCTTGTTGCCCATCTTGTTCAGCACTTCGTCGAAGCGCACGGCGTGGACGAGCAGCAGAGGGAAGCGGCCCCGCACGATGGCGAGGAAGTTGGCGGCTTCGGCGCGCTTGCGCTGGGTCTCAACGGCTTCGCCGACGTCGCCGGTCACTTCGTCTTGCACGGTTTCAGTCATTTTCAGTTCTCACATGCCCCTTGGTTGAAGAATTGCTGAAGCGGCTTAGGGCGACGCCACATCAACAACGTGCTATTATTGTACGACGGCTCGGTCGAGGTGTACACCGCTTTGATCAACGATGCTTTTTGAACAAGGTGAGGAGCAGTCCCACGACGCCGAAGAAGACCACGGTCGTGAGGGACTTGTACACGACGAAAGCCATGACGCCGGCGAACCTCCATGCGATGTGACCCACCACGCGCAATCGCTGGCCCGGTGGACCGTGCTCAAGCAACTCCACGTCCTGTTGCAGGTTCAGATAGCGGTCCCGGTCGGACGGACCAAGTTGGTCACGGAGCACCGCGCAGAGTTCGTCGTACGCGAAGGCGTAGAGGGCGCCCTTCTCGTACGAGCCGCTCAGGTGGTGGCGCTCCAGGAGCTTGTGCAGACGCCGCTCGACGCAAATGACCTGCTTCCCTGTGAGCAGTGTCCAGGCCTCGAAGGGCCCGTTGACCAACGTCTCAGGGTCGGTATAGATCGTGATCGTCGACATGGCGCCGCGCTGCTGACAGACGAGGGCCCTCACCGCTGTAGCCACTCGTTGATGAAGGCGACTTTCTGCTTACGAGCATCGATCCTCGAGCGGTCGTCGATGAGCTGGAGTTCGCGCTGGAGGATTTCGAGCGCGAGCTGCTCGGCCTCGAGCTCCGCGAGCCGCTTGGCGTCTAGCTTGGCGCCGAAGATTGACTTGTACCAGGGGATATGGTTGTAGAGGATCACTTTCTCTCCTTTCGCGAGCCGCGGCGGAACGTTTTGCGGAAGTTACGGTCACGGAGGTCGGCCACCACTTCGTCCACGGTGCCACGTACCTCTGTCATCTCACGACCGGCGCGCCCGATGTACGTCGGTTGAGGCGGCGAGAGACCTCGCTCGATGGCGCGATCAATCGTCCTGGCGTTGGCGATGTAGACGTTGGACGGGAGCCCTGCGCCCTTGCGCTCTTCGATCTCGTCTCTCCAGCGACCCTCTGCACCAGCCTTGGCCAAGCTGAAGAGGGTTACCACGTCGACTTTGGCGCCCGCGCGCTTGAGGTCGTCGAAAGTGTAGAGCACCTTGCTGCCGGGCAGCGTGATCTTGCGCTTGCCGCCGATGGTGTGGACGGGCACCTCCTCGCCCTTGACGAAGGCGCGGTTGCCAGCGTCGATGTGGACGTGGAGCTGTACGAACGCTCTGAGATAGGGGTCCATGTCAATCCTTCAGGTCGTCCGGCACAGCGAGACCAAGCTGAATCCGTAGCAATCTGCGGGCATGTGTGATACCGGCCACAAAACCTAATTCATAGGCTTTGTCGATGCTATAAGCCGAACTGTACTGCTTTGGGTCCTTAAGCAGTTTGTCCAATTCCTTGACGAGCGTCTCTTTATCCATGTCAGAAGTCCTTCGTCACGGTCACGAGCTTGTTGCTAGTGCGGCGGATGACGAACTGTACAGACCCGATCGGGTCGTAGATCATCGCCTTGTCATACTCATGGTCCAGCACGCGCTTGAACGCAGCTTTCACCGCGCCACTAAGCGTGACGGCCCGCCCGATCTTGTAGGGACGGTGTGAGCGGTCGTTGAGTTTTGTGTAATAGCGGTTCTCGAAGTTTCTCTTTTTCACGATTTCTCCTTAACGGGCTATGGGTCCCGGCTCCCGGCATAGGGGGCATTGTCCGAAGCTGGTCGTGTCGGTGCATCGCGAGACGCACATCGGCGGACCCAGCTTCGGACTTCTTGCAGCGCCTATGCCAGAGCGCTTGGAGACGTCCGCCGACTATTATATTGTACGACAGCTCGGCCGAGGTGTACACCACTTTGATCAACGCTCGGACAGTTCTCTCAGTCCGGCCTCGACGGCGTCGTAGGAGCGCTCGCACTGCTGGCCGGCGAGGAAGCGCCTTGACTGGTCCTCTTGAGCTCGCTCGCCCAGTTCTCGATATTGGTCGACACACGCTCCGAATACGTCGCGGTAGGCAGCGGCGGCTGCCTTGCACTCGAAGAGAGTGGCGGAATCGTCGGACTTGGGAGTGATCCGCTCGGCGAGGGAGCGGTTTGCGTCGCGCAGCCCTGCGACAGCAGTATCAGTGCGAACGCGCTGAAGAGCCAACAGTTCGGCCGCTTTGGTTTCGGCGAGGGTTCGCGCATCGTCCAACTCCTTCTGTGTCAACGAGAGGCCCCTCTCGAAGCCTCGAACGCGCTCTTCGAGCGCCGACTTTTGCTCCGCCCACTCCAACTTCGAGCGGTCCCACTCAGCCCGCACTGACGCCTGGCCAGCTCCGTAGAGCGCGTAGCCGCAGTAGACAAGTGCGCCAACGGCAGCGAGGCCACCAACTGCGTGAATCGGATTCATCTGACCTCCTTGTGCGACGTACGTCCGGGAGCCACTAACGTATATTCATACTGACTATAGTGCCGGGAGTCCCGGACATACGTTACGGACTCCCGGACGCGCGTCAGTAGTACAAAACGAAGGTCGGTCGCTTGTTCGACGGCGGCTCTGGCGGCATACTGCACAGGCCTATCAGTGTGATGACGTTCGCGAGGCACTCTCGCGGCGACAGGCTGCCCGGCACGTACAGCATCACGACTTCGTCGGTGACGGTCGATACGTCGCGCACCTCCGGCGAGGTCGCCGTGAGAACCGTCACGTGCCAATCGGCGCCGCGCATCACGCCAACGACGCCCCAATTCGGCAGCACTACGCCGGTCTCTTCGTGAAACTCTCGCACCATTGCGTCGAGGACTTTTTCGCAGCCCTCGATGTGGCCGCCGACGCCGTTGAGCTTGCCGGCCTGCCAGGCAGGGCGCTCCTTCTGGATGAGTGCCACGCGACCGAGGTCGTCGAAGGCGAATCCGAGCACGTACTTATTCACCGAAGAACTCCTCGTACTCACTGCTGTTCGGCAGGAGCACCTTGTAATCGTCGGACATGTGGCGTGCTCGCTGAGTTCGTAGTGCCAGCACCACGTGCCGTCCGGCCACAGGTGCACGGCGTCTTCAGGTATTCTCGTAATCGCCACCGCTCTCCAATCAACCCTCTTCAGGTGTTTCGTCATGTTTACCTCGTGCAGCTGGCGGCTGCTGTAGTCGTGGTACACTTCTTCGATCACGGCGCCTCCACGGTGAGGCAGACGGGCGGGTGAAACTTGCCCACCACGTGTAGGCACACCGAGTGGCCCTTGTTCAGACTGTCCAACTCCTCGGCGCTCGGTCGCCAGAACGTGAGTATCCGCCCGGACCCGTCTTCCTCGATCACCATCGTGGCCGGCACGGTCTCACAGTTGGGTATGCCGTTCGCGCCGAGCAGCATGTTGTTGGTGGAGTGCTGGTGGCACCTCACGTCGGCACCTTTCGGACACCCTCGATGGACGTGAATCGCAGGCGGACGAACTGGTCACCTGCGGTCGCTTCAAGCCACCAAGCACCACGGCCGAACGCGATCTGTTTGGGCAGAAGGTCGCGCCACCGTCTCTTACCGGCTTCGTCGGTGTACAGTACAGAGATTGTTCGCTCGTCAACAGTGTAGGAATCAAATGGTAAAGGCATCTGCTCCATCACACCTCCTCGTGCCAGCGCATCGCTACGCAATGAAATGGTACTCGCTCGGTTGTGAGACACGCGTACTCGACGGTGAGTCGCCGGTCGTGGTACTTTGCCTCATAATTCTTCAGCACCTCGACCTTCTCATCCACGCTGCCCGGGGCCGACACGTCGAACTCCGCTCCCCAATCGGCGCGTACCCTGAGCACGGCCCACCCTCGCGCCGACGGCTTGCAGCCGATCGTCGTGACCTCGCAGTCCTCGCGCTCCTTGACCTTGAGCAGCTGACTGGCCCGCTTTGCGGTCTCGTAGCCAGCCCGGCTGAGTCTGAGCATGGCTCCTTCGTAGCCCTTCTCGCGACAGCGGCGGAAAAAGTCGTAGACCTTGGACATGCTGTCGACACGGCCGGTGGGCGTCAGCTGCACGACCGATTTGTCGACCACGCTCGCGTGCAGATCAACCATGAGGTTATAGCGGTCGCGGAAGACGCGCTTCGGGTCGCACAGGTCGTACCACCTGAACGTCAGAGCACGGCTCCCGGCCTGGTCACGCTTGATGAGACTCGAAATGGTCTGCAACGGCTGACCGTGCACGTACAATTCACCGTCAAACGTGTCACCGTCCTGCATGATCGGATACAGCTGTTCGAGCACGTGACCGATCGTCTCGATGGGCTTGCCCTTACGGCTGTACGCCAACATGTCACCGTCTCGCTTGGTGACCAGACAACGGTGGCCGTCGTACTTGGGTTGTACGAACGCGCCGTTGTCCGCGAAATCAGCGGCCGTGAGTTTCACGTCGCCCACCTTCTGCGCAAGCATCGGATTGATTAGTCCGAGTTGATTGGTCGCGCCCTGCAGAGCCTCTTCGCGGGACAACTTGTAGCCCTTGTCGCGCATGCGAGAGCAGCGAGAATCTATCTCGAGTTTCATCTGCTCCTCGATGGTGCGACCGGACTTGTTGACGAACACGTCATCCACGTGCGAGATCTCGGAACCACCCTCCGTCGAGGCGTGCATGATCACCACGCGCCCCCTCGAACGGTTGTCAGGAGGTATCCCGTACACCCTCCACGTACCGAGGCCGAGCGCGTTCCTGCGCCACATTTTCACTTCGTAAAGCATTGATCGACTCTCCTTTCAGTTACTATTGTACTGCGTCCTCATTCGAGATAGTGAAAATCGATCAACTCCTGTCTCACGGCGGCAGTTACCTCCATGGCCTCGCGGGGGTCGTTGTCTGCGCGGAGCGTGGACATGAGTCGGTTGTAGCACGCGAGGTATGCGCTGTAGTAGATCAGTTGCCACGAGCGCTTAGTCTGAGCTGAGTGGTGCACGCCCCGGTTGACCTCAGCGAAGAACGCTTCAAAGTCGCTCGAGACGTATCCACTCGATTCCGGCGCGCTCTGCAAGCTCTTTTGATTTGGCATGAGGATACTCCTGACGGAAGACGATGCGCTTGGTCCCCGTTCCGAGGATTAAGCGCATGCACTGCACGCATGGACTTGCGGTGCAGTACACTGTGTAGATGGCAGAGATGTTATGACACTGCACGAGCGCGTTCTGCTCTGCGTGAATGGCCTCACACAGTTGAAGACCTTCTCCAGGCTTGCATTCGGCGCCAGGGCACGAATGGCCGTAGACCTTGATCGACGACTCTTCCCAGTGTTCGGGCGGGCGACCGTGCACTGACTTAAACGGCCTCGTCTCGGTCACCTCGTTGCAGTGTGGGAGTCCCTTGGCCACGCCGTTGTGACCGGTGCTGAGCACGTGGTTCGCGGTGTCGACGAGTACGCAGCCGACGGATCTGCGACGGCACGTGGCGCGGCTCGACGCTAATTCTGCAAGACGTAGAAAATATTCATCTGTACTTATTCTGGAGTTCATCGCGAATCCTTATAGCTTCGATAAGAGTTCGAGATAGATCGAAGCCAGTCACAGTACGCACCTTCACCCTCCTGGCCGCGCGAGCTGATCAGTTTCCGCACCTCCGCGAGCGACGGACGAGGTACGTCGATCGGCGACCATTTCGGATTTTCGAGAATTCGCTCGAGCATCTCGAAGTGTCGCTCGTACGCATGCAGCGAGTCGGTGATGTGGACGTACTCGCCTCGCAGCAAGTTCGGGTGCCACTGCAAGAGCTTCTGGTACGCGAACTCCGCGATCTGTGAGAAGCAGAATGCGTCGTTGGTAAGGCCAAACACGACGTCATTGCTGCGCATGTGCACCGTCATGTTGAAGCGGCCCTGTACGATCGCGAAATTGATCGCGTAGGTGCAGACTGTGTCGACGTTCTCGAGGAACAGGTGATCGCGGTCCAGCAGCATGATGCTCGCCCTACGACTGTCCGGATCGACGCGCAGTTGGTGCACGGCGTACGCGAACTGACTTGATCGCCCACCAAAGACGTACTGACCGTAATTACTGAGGTAGCGGCCGTCCGGCTGTTTCAGCTTGGCCCACATCTTAGCGTGCTCGACGATGCTGTCGTCGTACGGGTCCGCGCCGAGGTACCACAACCACTCCCGCTTGCAGTAAGTGAGGTTCAGCTTGCGATCCTCGAACGACGTCAACAGAGGCTGGTTAAGATCGAATACGAGGCAAGCCCCGCGCAGGTCGCGCACGAGCTGTCCTCGAGGGCTCGACTCAGGCGCGGACATAACTGCCTGGTACGCTTCGTAGAATGTGTCACGGTTGACGGGCGTCCTGATCAGCCTCATCTCCTACCTCCTGACAGGATCGTTGCATTCAGCCACTGCATCCAGAGGCTGTCCTCGGTGAGCGCGCCGATCAGGGCGGTCTCGAGCGTCTCAGCCGCCGCGACGTCTTTGAAATCGTACGACAGGTGAGGCACCTTCTCCATGACGCGATCGTACCGCTCCACCCACTCGAAGGCCCTCGTCATGATTTTCTGTCGGTGCTCCTCGGTCTCTTCGGGACGCCAAGTATAATTGCCCACGTCCACGAGGTGCTCGTTCGGCGGGCGGCAATACACCACAAAGACGAAGGGCGACGTGCAGAGAGTGTCCAGACAGCGGGTCCGCACGGGGTCGAGGGCCTCGCTAGGGTTGTACACCTGTTGCGACACGCACGTGACGCGGTCGAGGACGAGCGGGCCCGCCCTCTCGATCAAGAGCTGCTGCTCCATGAGGCACGCTCGCTCCGCCATCTCGTCGACGGGCGCGCCGCCAGGATGGTAATACTTGGCCCTGGTAATCATGCACAGTCGCTTCGCGAGGGTGGTCTTGCCGGCGTGGTCCGGCCCCTCCAGCACAATTTGGCTCATGCGTGGACCTCGTCGCCGAATAGGATGAGGCCGATCGCCTCTTCGGGCGGCACGAAATCCGCCGGCTTGGTCGCGTCCTCGTCGGAACCACGCCCTTTGTTGCCACGCTTCTTAGTCATGTTCGCCGTGTGGATCGCGGTGAACGCCGCACCGACCTGCTCGCGCGTAAGGCCCATCTTCTTGAACGTACCCATCGCACCGTAGATGAGGTCGCCCACAGCGTCCACCATCTTGACGATGTCCTGCGCCTCGAAGGCTTCGCGCAGCTCGGCCAGCTCCTCAGCGCAGAAAGTCTGTGCCCATTGGTGCTGCTTCTCAGTCAGGGCGTTCAACGGCACGTCGCCCGTGCCGATGATCCGCTCGTTGAAGTCGAAGATTTGGTCGATGATGTCAGTCAATTGTCACTCCTTACAACGGTGGTGACGACGTCGGGCTCACGGCCCAGCATCGCCATGTGGTTGCTCACGATAGAATCGATTCCGAGGGCGATTGGTCTCCCATGGTAGTTGAAGCTCGTATTGATCAGTACACCGTCGAACTCGTCCAACAGTGACGTCATGAGCATGTCGGACGATCTAATCACTTGAGGGCGACCAGTATGGTGTCGACTCGGACACTCGTACCCGTGCGCGACGCCCATCATCTCAGGTAACGGGTACTCAACATATTCCATGGCCACGATCATGTGCTGCTGCGACCGCCACACGCGCCTCACGTCCTCGAACAGTTCAATGTAGCGGGACGGTGTCACTACAGGTGCCATCGGCATGACCGTGTTGCGGTCGTTCATGCGGTTGATTCGCTCGACGTTGGCCTTGGTCGGCAGAGCGAGTGTGCTGGTGTGGCACAGGGCCCTAGGGCCGAATTCCATATCGCCTCGCACCAGGTTGACGAACCCGGTCGACCTCAACTGCCGCTTGACGGCGCTGAGAACCTCCACCTCGTCGCCGACGAAGAGGTTGGGCACCCCTTGCACGTCACGCAGTACGCGCCTACCCCAGAGAAGGGTGTCTGGAAACCTCCACTGAGGGTGTAGCTTTGCGTACAGACCGAGCGCGTTGCCCTGGTCGCCCGCGAGCGGGTAGGCGCAGAACATGCCCTCGATCGATTTCAGCAGTCTGAGGTTCAGCTTGACGTTGTAAAAGACGCCACCGCTCACGAGGAGGTGTTTCGGCTTGAAGCTGCCCACGATTTCGAGTATGACCTTCTCGAGGACAGCCTGCACATAGCACGCCAGAATCGCGCGGCCCTCGAACGACGTACTGTCCTCGACGCCGAGTTCTTGGCCGACCTTGAGGAGTCGCTTGAAGATCAGCTCCTTCGTCTTGGGCAGGGCGTCCGTCGAGTACAGAGGGTCGTAGGTGCTTCCGAAGACGCTCCTGTTCATCGCGTCCAGCCACTCGTACGAAGTGTGGAGCGCGAGTTTTTGCACCTTCGGCCACAGCTCAGGCGCCACGTAGGCCTCGTAGCCTAACAGCTTGTACTCGTCCTCGTGCATCTTGAGGCCGAGAAACGCCGTCGCGTACTGGTACCACAGACCGAGGCTTGTGTCGTAGCCGTGCACACGCTTCACCAGTTCAGGTTTGCCAGACGCCAGTGAGTACACGCTGAAGTGCTCGCCGCACACGCCAAAACCATCCACGACGACGCAGTACGCGCCCTCTCGAGGGAAGTCAGGGCCTGCGTAGGCTAAAGCCGCGTAGGCATGCGTATCGTGGTGAGTGCGACCGTCGGCAGGGTCAGCGCTAAGCGACACGACGGGTACGCCCTCGAGATGCGGGAGCGGGTCGTAGTGCTTGGCCGACATGCTGGATAGCTGGCCATCCGGTGCCCAGTGAGTCACGTAGGCGACGTCGACCTTGCCGATAGGCTGGCCCCATCGTTCGAGGTGTTCGAGCGGCCAGCGGCTATCCGATTTGACGCCGGTCAAGCGCTCGGTCTCATAGCCCCATTGAACGATGCCGTCCTCGAGCAGTATCACCGAGCTGTTGTGACCGGTGGTCACGAGGAGTTCGCGCGTCACACAAGCCCCTTCTCGGTAGCGAGCCACTCGGGCAAGAAGATTGTCTCGACCTTTGCGCCCAACTCCTCCGAGCCAGACCAGTCGGCGATCTGCGACTTCGGCACCCACACGTAGGTTTCGCCGTCACCGCTAACGAGCATGGCCTTTTCGGTCACAGTGCGAACTTGCACCGCGATCTCTATGTCTGCACTCTTTTTCATACACATCTCCTTTAAGAGCGACCGAGCCTCGATCGCTCTTAAAGGAGGCCCGAAGGCCTCCAGGTATCACCAGTTCTCGACGGCCTTGTTGATCTCGGCAGCGTTGGGCGCTGGCTTCGCCGCGTCGACCACTTCGGCAGGTTGGCCACCCACCGACGTCTGTTGTTGAAGGTGCGCCGGCACAGCGCCGGGCAGCGCAGTCGGTACGCCCTGCCTCGCGCCGCCGGCGTCGGGCCCGTTCAGCGCCAAGCCTGCGTTGGCGTATTGTATCTTCCACGGCCGCTGTTCGGCGAGCTTGAGGCTCTGCGGAGCGTCCTCAGCGGACAGCCACGCTGCGATCTGGAAATCCATCCAAGGAAAGTCGCCCTCTTGCATCACGATGCGAGTGACACACACCGCCGGACCCTGACCCAGAGCCAACAGCTTTTTGCCGTGGTCGGACCAGTTTTTAAGACTGGCGACGGTGATATTAAGGCCGAAGAGCGTCCGGTCCGCGAAGGGCTTCTCGGCGCCGGGATAAGCTTTCGGAGGCTGGCCGGGTGGCATCACCATCATGTTGCCGGGCGCGATCTTCACCCACGCTCGCTTGCTGTCACGGCACGCCTTGGTAGGCTTGCCGCTCGGCGACGTCGCCGACCCGAACTGGTTCTTGGGACAGCTCTGACACGTCTGTGATTGTGGCTTCTGCACGTAGCTGCTCGGGGCGATTCCGTCGTCCGACGCACAGGTCGGCGGCTCCTTCGAACCAGCCTGGTAGCCCTTCTCGTACCAGGCTTTGATCATGCGACCACCGTCGGGCTCGACGCCGACCACGATCACGTCGAGGTAATCGCGGAACTTGGCCTCCGATTCACCGTCGACCATGAGCTGGAACTCGCGCCCCTTCAGGGAGATGCGCGGTACCGAGTTGGAGGCTTGTGCCATGGACTGCGCGTCGCGCAGTGACTTCGCCGCCTGCTCGGCGAGCGGGCCGGTTCGCAAGTGCTCCGGAAGTTCGATCGTCATACTCGCTCCTATTGCTGATGACTGTAAAATTAGGCCTTGCGGCCGTTCTTGGTCGGCGACCTCACCACGAAGGTGAGCTCCTTCGTTGACTCGACGCCTGGCGGGAGGTCGCCAGTCTCCTCACGCACCTCCTTGACGGCGTCGGACGACACCCTCTTCTGCAGGACTTGGAAGTTACCGGTCTCCTTGACCCAAGCAGTGAGGTCCTTCCAGCCGTCCGGCGCGACGACAAGGCGCTCCTTGGTCTGCTGATAACCAGTACCCTTGTCACTCGACAGGGACGTCACGCCGAGCTCCTGCGACTTGTTCAGGAGCACAGCGCCGATCGTCGCCATCTGCTGCTTGACCTTCGCCTCGCGCGACTTCCAGCCCTGACGGTCGGACGTGAGCTGGTTACGGAGCGCGATGTACTCCGCGAACAGGTCATCGACCTTCATAACCTGCAGTTCAGCCGGCGGCAGGTTAAGGCCGTCCAGTCGGTAGAACTTCGGGTCCTTGCCGGTGGGGTCGCCCTGGTCGACCTCCGCGAAGTAGCCCTCTTCCTCGAAATCTTCGTCCTGATAACTCATCTCTGATACCCCCATCGGTCAAGACCATTCTCAACCGTATTGATATTCTACCGCGCTTCGATCAAAATGTACACCGCTCTGATCACAAATCGCGATCGACGAACAGTTTGAGGATGTCCCTCGACACGTCGCCCTTCCGCTGTACGATGTTCGCCACGTGCTTTTCCGCCTTCGTCGAGGCGAACACGATGATGAGCGTCTTCTTCGTCTGACCGGCGCGCACGATGCGGGCGCACCCTTGCTGGTACAGCTCGTTCGAGGCGATGAGCGAGTACCACACCATCGTGGACGCCGCTGTGAGCGTGATGCCGTGGGCAGCCGATTGCGGCTGCAGCACGAGAACCTGCAGGTCGCCAGACTGGAATCGTTCGATGTTCGCCGCGCGCTGATTTTGATTGACGTCGCCGTGGATGCACGCGACGCGCACACCCTTCTTGAACAAGTACTCCTCAATCTGCTTGATCGAAGCTCTGTACGTGGCAAAGACCACGAGCTTGCGCTGCGGCGTGGACTCGAATATCTCAAGGAGCAGCTTCAGGCGCTCCTCGCAGTCAAGTTCCACGACGTTGCCGTCAGAGTCCTTCACGGCTCCCGCACTAATTTGCAACAGCTTGTTCAGCTTCACGGCGGCGTTGACAGCCTTAACCTCGCCGGCCTCGAGTTCGACGTAAGCCTGCTTGCGCATCTCCTCGTACCACTTCTTCTGCAGCTCCGAAAGCGGGGCTTCCATGATTTGGTACGTGGTTTCAGGCAGGTCGAGGCACTGATCGCGCTCGTAACGGATCGCCGGCTGTGTGCACATTGCGACGATCTGCGGAGCTTCGGGCTTCGTGAGCCAAGTGTACTCGCTCACTTGGTATGTGCAAGCGTCGCGAAACTGTCCGAGGTACGCCGGCAACCATTTGTTCTGCGGCACAGTGATGTGGCAGGGAAAGAATGCGTCCACTGGCGATTCGGGTGTGAGGTCGCCGGTGAGGCTCCACACCCCCTTGAGCCAGCCGATCCTACGCCCCTCCTTCGTGATGCGGCGCATGCACTTCGTGCGATCGGAGTTCGACTTGAAGGCCGTCACTTCGTCGATGACGATGAGGTCTGGCCGCTCTCGCACGATGGCTTCCTCCTCGTACTTGATGCCGTCGTGGTTCATGATCACGATTTCGACGAGGGGGTCCGTGAGGACCTGCCGACGAATCTGTGCGTTACCGTGCGCCACAGCGCCTCGTCTGTGCGGCATGTTCAGAAACAGTTCGTTCAGCCACACGATCTTGAGCGTGGACAGCGGCCCTATCACGAGCACCTTCCGTACTCGCTTGGCTTTAAAGAGGATGTCGAGGGCCCAGAGCACGCTCAGGGTTTTGCCGGTGCCCAGGTCGTTGAGCACAAAACAGTTTTTGTGCTCGAGCACGAACTTAACAGTGTGCTTCTGGTGCGCGAAGGGCTTTCGCCCTTGAAACGCAGGCCAATCGTAGGTCTCTACGTCGAATGACATTTTTCTAGCACCTTATCTCTAATAGCTCGAATTCGGCTCTCATCCTGTCCGCGCAATACCGCAGCAACGCCGCCAGCGGCCTGAATTTCTTGAAGAGCAAGTCTTTGGAGAGACGATAATGATCCTTCCAAAGACTTAATCTCAATCGCCACAAAAATTCCGCGCCAACAAATCAAATGATCAGGGCATCCCTGTTTGCCGAAAGGGCCGCCGCGAGGTGACACACGCCAATGCCCAGGGAAGTACTCATCGTACTTCCGCTGGGCCCAAGCTTTAACCTTCTGCTCAGGTGTACTCAAAGTTTCCTACTGTACTGACACTGCGCTCTGGTCGCCTGACACCAGCGACAGTTGTCGTTGACGACCGGGTCCCAGTTCTTTTCGAATTGCACTCGCTCGAACTGTTTGTCGAAGTACTCCTGCACCACGGCGAGGTGCGGAACCTTCCGACCTTTGGCGTCGACGTCGCCCGTCTCCTCGCGCGTGACACGGATCGGCTCGATTTTCTTGTGTTCGATGTACACGTACGCAGCGGTGACTTCTGGTACGTCCTGAAATCGGTTCAAGCCCATGACTGCAGACAGGTGAAGCTGCCCGAACGTGTCACCGTACGGGTAAATTTTCCCTGACTTATAGTCGCCGATGAAGCACGTCTGAGGCTTCACTGCGGTGAGGTCCCAAATGGCTCGCCACGCAGTGTCCTTGCCAAACCAGTCGGTGGGCTTCCAGCTGACGTCGGCCGCGAGCTGTGCCTCCGGGTAGAGCGCGTCGTACAGACTGAATAGTTTGTCCACGTACGGTAGAGTTTCGCGCACGGACGGAGTGAACCCGACGGGCATCGTGGCCTGGCCGTTGCGGGCGAGCACGTAGTTCTCCAACTGCTTGTGCAACTCCTCGCCCTTGATCAGGTGGACGCTCTTCTCCTCTTCACGAAACGTCTTGCTGATGAACTTCAGGTGAAACTGTCGAGGGCATTGCATGTAGGTGGAGAGTCGACTCCATGACAGTGCGATCATCGGGCCTCCGCGATCTTAACAGTAACAGTGTAGTCTTCACAGTTATGAAGCAGTTCGTCCAATGACTCGGACCCATCGTCGATTTGGTCACAGTAGCGCTCCATGACCATCTCCTCTGTGACGGCGTCGAGGCCCTCCTCGTCGTTCTCGTATTCTTCGGAGTCGAGGAGGACTTCGTCCTCCTCCAAGAAATCCTCAGGGTTGATCTCCATGTTGATCAACACGTTCACTTGCACCTTCATCTCACTCTCCTTTCACTTGACATCGGCGTAAGAGGTTCCGATCTTTGAAGCTTCGTACAGCAGTGGGATCGGCAGCGGATTCGGCAGGTCCCACAGTGCTTGGTAGTTCGTGGCGTTCATCCGCTCGAGGATCGACGCGGCGTGCTCTTTCTCGTGACCGTCCTCGGGCAGGAGCCAGAAGAGGCCGTCGTGGAGGCTCATCTGCAGCAGTTCGTCCGGTACGGACGACATCGCCGCCAGGGCCATCTCACCGCCGGTGCCCTGGATGGGGTGACTGATGACGGTGCCCTCGACCTTCCACGCGTCTGAGCTGTTGAGCATGTCCTTCGGCGCTTTCCAACGACGCTGCGCAAGGGTGTACGAGTACCCGTACTGCTTGGCGAAGGCGACGATGTTGTCCCAGTACTCAGGCACGCGCCGGTATTTCTGCTTGAAAGTGTTCACGAGCTTCCGACCATCCGCTTCGGACGTGTATGTGTCGTACTCGACGAGGGCCTTGTGCGCGAGCTTCTTGCCACCGATGCGGAAGTTGCAGGAGAGGTTCGTGAGCTTGCCGTACTGCCTGCGTTCGGTGAATACGCCCTCAAGCCCTTCGGCAGATTCCCGATTGTAGCCCTCCATAAACGTCTCGTAAGCCATCCCGTATATTTCGGCGGCCATACTCGCGTGGAAGTTGATCCCCTCGTTGAAGATGCGAATGATCTCCTCGTCGCCAGACCAGATACCCATGATGCGCGACTCTTGTGCCATGGCGTCGGTTTCGAACAGCTTGGTACCGGGCGGTGGGCAGAGGAACGCCCGAATGATTTTGTCCTTGCGAGGTATCTGGTGCTGAGCCATGCTCACCTTGACGCCGGCCACGGTCTCAGAGCTGTACGTCAGTCGACCGGAGGACGTGCCGAAGAGCAGTGGTTTACCGTACATGAAGCCGTCGCCGGTGCGGGCCAGCGCGTCGTACACCGTGCGGATGTATTTGCTCCTGAGCGTCAGTGCTTGGCGGGTTTTGAGGAGGGTTCGGAGTCGCTGGTCTCCGGTCGCGCGAGCAAGAACGATCCAAGTATCAGCGTCAGCCTTTGGTTGTCCAGTAGGAGTGCGAGCAATTGGCTCAAACCCCCAACTACCGAAAACAACTCTGCCAAGTTGTGCTGGACTTGATATAACCGATTCTGTAAGTCCAAGAGCTGCACATCCTGACTGGATGTCCGATTCGATTTGGATCTCCGCGATCTTGAGGTTTGCTTCATTGACGTATATTCCTATCATCCAACTATTAGCGGTCTGCGCGATGGCGCGCGCCTCGATCACATAGCCGCGCTTGCAGGGCGGAGGCAACTGCGTTTCCATGAACTTCGCAAGGCGGTAGGTCCACAGCACGTCCTGGCGGCCCCGCTCTTCCCAGTACGGGTCGTCCGCGACGAGAGTCTGTGCTTGCTTCATGCGCACGAACTCCTCGGCGCCGTCGTGACCGATCTTGTCTCTGAACGTGTAAATGATGTTCAGGAGGGAGTAGCTGAAGTACTCGCTCTTGCGGCCGTTGATGCACCACTTGGTGAGGAGGGCCGTGTCACGCCAGCGCACGCCCTTGATCGCGCTGTGAAGGGGGCCCAAGCGATTCGGCTCGATCGACGCGATGAGCCACGCCACGTCAAAGAGCGCGAAGTGCGCGTACACCTCCTCGCCCTTCAATTTTTCCAGCACCTCGATCAGCTGCTCGCGCGTGGGTCGCTTGATGTGAATGTCGTGCACGTCGCCGTGCACGTGCAGTGAGCTGATGAAACCCTTGCCCTGGCGCGCCCTCCAAGGTTCCAGAGCCATGTAATCGGACAGGTCGCCGGAGATCGAGCTCGTTTCGAGGTCAAGGGCATGCATACTGTATATTGTATGTTGCGTTGGTCAAAATGTACACCGCTCTACTCAACCTTCGCGCCGGGCAGGGCCGAGGCGTCGCCCTGACGACCGTGGAACTCGCTCACCTTCTGCATGTACCATCGCTGCATCATGCCCTTGAGCTTGCCCTCAGTGAACTCCGTCGCTTGTGGGCGCCCCTTTAGAGCGTACACGATTCGATTCAGCCCAGAGCCTTCGAATCGCAGCCGAGGGACTTTCGACATCCCGTCGCTCACGACCTCGTACAGTGGTGCGGACCTCATCTTAAACCCGTACGACTGCCCAGGCCTGGCGAGCGTCATGATACCTGGGCCGAGGTGGTCCTTCACGGCGCGGAGCGCGTACTCAGGCCGAATGTTGTACGGACAGAAGTGGCACGCGATCATCAGCACCTCCTCCGTGAAGTACGTCGGCAAATTCTCAATCATCCACTCGATGGCCGGAGGATTCCGGTTCTCCATCATCTTGAGCTTGACCGTGTTCTGCAGAGCCTCCTGCCGATCGAAGTACGGATCGACCACCCTGTCCTGAAGGTGGCGGCGAAGGGCCCAGATGACGTGTTTGCGGAAGAGGTTAGCCGACGCGTCACGCTCGACCCACACGCCGTCGTTGCCCAAATCGGCGAGTTCGCCGAAAAGCTCCTGATTCAGTTTCTCCTCAGTGGCGTGAAACACGTCCCACCGACGGTCGTCGGTCTCGATCAGACTTGAGAGCTCGAAGTTTGAGAGTACGAAGAAGTTGACGAACCACGGCGCACTGTACGGTTGGATGAACTTCTCGTTGACGTACGTCCGCTGCTGACTAATCTTGTCCTTGAGAATTCCCATGAATGAGGCGGCCGCGACGTTGCCTCGAGCGTTAGTCTGTAACTGCACCTCGGATGCAGTACAAACCAATTTATCATGCATGACCGTGTGAGGGTCCTCGATGCTCTGTAACGTGATCGGCATGTAGTACGGACGACCGACGATCTCGCGGATGATGGACATGAACACGTCCTTACCAGAGCCTCTAGTGTGCGAGAAAATGATAGTGCCAGTCGGCATCTTTCGGTAGGGTCGCTGTACAATCCAAGCAAGTTTATCAAGCAACCTCTTCTCGTCGCCGTCATCGTAGCCAGTGATGTGGCGAGTGAACTGCTGGAACCTCTCAACGAACTCACCCGCCCTTCGCAGCATGCCATCGTCCGGCTCAAAACCCGCAAACGGATCGATGTAACTGTTGACATAGCGGTGGCCTTCGAATTCGAAGAATTGCAAGTCCCGAGGGTACATTGCGTCTGAGTAAGCAACCTCCCTAGGTCTGTAGGCCGGAAAGGCCTTCTTGACAGGGACGTCGCCCTCGTCCGTCTTGATGTACTGCCCTTGAAGGACGTTCGCCACGTTGTCCGTGGCGAACTTGGACCGTGGTCGGATCCGCAGCACGTGTGATCCCAGACGGAAGTAGAAGTAGGATTTACTGACGCCGTTGAGCATCACGCAGCCGGAGTTGTCCAGTTCTTCGAACAGCTGACTGATCGAGGTTATGCGCCCCTCGGCGTCGTTGCCGTACACCCTCACGACCTTATCAGACGCGAGTTTGATCCAGTGCTCGAGCGGTTCCTCCGGCGTGGCCTCGCACCTCGTCGCCAAGGCCTGCATGAACCTCAACGCCGATTCTTGACTAATCCCCGCACTCCGACACAGCTTGGCACACCTGTAGAGGGTATTGTCTCTGGAAGAATTTGGTATGACGAGCGCGTCGCCCAGGAGCAAGTGACGCTTGTTGTCAGGAACGTTCGGGTTGCGGAGCGCCTCGTTGACCTGTGACAGGAGGTCTCTCAGAAAGAGGTCGACCTCGTCGAAGTCATCGCCTATGACCTTGCTCAATGGCAGTACAGAGAGCGGGTCGGTCGGGCGGCCCTTTATCACGACGTACTCGCCGGGCTGCCAATCCATCTCCGTACCGACCGAGGTCGGCGCGATCACCATGCCGGTGTAACCGCGGATGTCGATGCCGGAGTCCTTGTTGAACACCGACGTAGGGCTGTGAAGTTGCCTGTCGGACCCGTCGGAGTAGTACAGGTGATAGCCGCCGGACTTGGTCTTGACGATCAGATTCGGTTCGATGTACTGGCCAAGCGCTCCGATGACGTGATCCTTCCACAATTGGAGCGCAGAGAGGTTCTTCTTGACGTCGATGTCCACGACATACCGACCCGACGGTGGCACCACGCCGAGAATCGGGTCCGTCCTGAACTTCATCTGCAGCTCTTCGACCAGGGCCTGCAGCTCGAGAGGAGACTTCGCGGCGCGCTTCGGCCACGCCTTTACCCCGATGTACCCGTCCGGACTCTTGCGAAACGGCGCCATGCGCCATCCACCGGAAAAGTACTCCGTCACCAACCCGGTGACGATCTCAATCGACATATCGCAGACTCCATCGTCGAGGGTTCTTAGGCCCTGATCGCGCACTCGGTCGAGCGACCGAAATACTATTGTACTACGAACTACACAGCTCGTACACCACTTTGATAAGAGTCCGCGCCGGACGAACAGTTACTGGGTCGTCCGGGAGTCGCTACTATGTACTTACATTGACGAAGTCGCCGGGAGGCCCGGACGTTTGCTAACTGCAATCGGCACTTCGTCATACTCCAATGACAAACTGTAAGTCCCCTGCGGCAATCCGCACTTGGTCGCCCGCCGCCCAGGAACGCGTAACCGGCGTGCCGTTAGCGGTAATGTAGCCCCAGAACCAGATGTTGCCGCCGCTGGCCGCGTCGAACATCCCCACGGCGACGGCTCCGCTGATCGCGCCCGAGGCCGAGACCACGAACTCGATGTCGATGTTGTTAGAACTGGTACCACTGGTGCCCGAGCTGGCGACTGTTGAGCCCGCGCCCTGTGTGCCAGAGAAGTTGGTGAGCGAGCGAGTGATGGATTGCCGAGCCACGCCGCCGCTGGTAATTTCTGTTCCGTTGGGCAGGCCGGGCCCAGGCACCGCGGACAGCAGCGCTGCATGCCACGACGCCGGCAGCGTCGGTGCGGTCTGGCCACGCAGGATCCAGTCAATCCAGGTATTCTGTTGGTTAGTGGTCATCGCCATAGTCAGGGCTCCGGTAACGTGTAGATAGTCAGGTCGTCGTATTGCGCAGGAGTGGTAGCGCCGCCGCTGTCGGCGCGCCATTCGAGGCCGTCCACCAACAGGCCGCTGTAGTCACTGGGCGCGCCGCCCGATTCGACCTGCGCCGCGCCGATGGTTTCGTTGTCTGACTCGCGCACGATGGCCGCGCTAGTGCCGGCGTTGCCCGGCGTGACGAGGATGCGCAGCACGTACCAGGTGGCGGCCTCGAGTCGTACTTCGGCCACCGCAACCCTCAACCTCGCGGCGCGACTGTCGATGCCGCTCATCACTAGGTGTGGCCGGCCAATGCCATCGAAAGACTGGTCGCGCTTCGGGTTGAAGTTCAGCACTTCGTGACTGCCCGACCACAGCACCAGACTGCCGGCATCATTGCCGAGGATCTCCGGCAAGCGGAAGCGCACCGACAGATCCTCGAGCCGTAGGTTCGCCGGCAGTGTGCGCACGATGCGCTGCAAGATGCCCGAGTTGACCGAGGCGATGTTCAGCGCGTGGCCCGCACCGCTGGCCACGCGGCTGAAGAATTCCCAGCTGCTGCCGCCATAGGTCGAGTACTTGACGCTCAGCTCTTGCTCGAAGTTCTCGACAAAAGCCAGGCCGATGTCGACACCGCCGTCGCCGCCGTCGCCGTCGCCGATCGAGCCGTCGCTCAGCGGATCCTGCGTTTCGGCGCCAACCGGCAACCACTGGCGGTCGGCCTCGTGCACGCGCGCGTCCTCGATGAAGAAAGTCGTCTCAACTGTGTCCTCATTGGTCGGACACAGCGACACGATGACGGCCTGGCGCTGTACATCGGCCAGTGCGCCGAACAGGTAGCGCGTGCGCTCGCGGTCTGGGCTGCTGACACTGGGCGCGAAGGTCGGCGCCTCAGCCAGCACCAGCTCGTACTTAGTGCCGCCGGGCGTGACTTCGATGGCGCCACCCAGCGTGCCGTCGTGGGCCTGCAGGCGCACGTAGTGCGTCTGGTTCGCAGACCAAACGATGGGCTCGGTGACAGTCAGAATCAGTGCGCCGGCATCCCAGTCCACCACATCGCCGCTCTGGCCCCACTCAGCCGCGTCGTGCGCGATGCCGACCATGCTACCCATTGTAGCGAGCAGCCCATCCATATCTTGCTGCACGGAGCCTTCCTCGCGCCTGTACAGCATACGCGCCAACAGGTAGGCGGCCTGGCGCTGCGCCTGCTTCTCGCCAATGACGCCGGGCAGCTGTACTTCCTCGATGAGCGCAGGTGCCGGCACGCCGGGCGGGCGCTGGGGTAGGCCGGCCGCAGTGGCAGTGTAGCCGTAGATGGTGTCGGCGTGCACCTGCGCGTACACCGTGCGCTTGGACCACGTCTGGCCGCTGCGGTAGGTGCAGGCCACGCAGTCGACGGTTTCACTGGTCGGCAGCGCCCAGCGCAGATTAAATGAGTCCTGATCGATGTTGCGCGGCATCAGCACGCCAACCGCCACGGTCTGCGGCTCATCGCGCACCAGTGTGAAGATCGCCCCGCGACGTAGCAGTGTGCGCGCCCGACCAGCGCCGGCCACGATCTGCGCGGCCTCGTCGGTAGTAACCTGCGCGTCGAAGCTGTGGTCGAAGTGATCCTGGCGCGCGGCCCACACGGCGGCATAAGCGCTGATCGATTCCATGTCGATGCGCGCATCAGCTGCGCCGCGCCCGTAGCTGGCATTGCGCCAGATGTCGACCAGTGCCCAGGCTGGGTTGCGAGTGAACTGCGGCGCGCTCCAGCTGCTGCCGTTCCACACCGGCAGCAGCCGCTGCGCATAAACCTTGATGCGCCGCTGCGTCATGGCCGTGAGCTGTGAGCTAGCGCGGATGCGCACCACCAAACCGGTGACATCACTGCGCACGATGCCCTGGCCTATGAGCTGGGCGCGCAACTGCGCCCACTGCATGTCGTTCAGGTGCCGACTGTTATCACTGCGCGCGGTGATGCGGCGCAGCCGCACGCGGTAGCGACCCGCCGGCACGTCGTAGCTATAGCTGCGGCGCTGCAACAGCGAGGTCGAAGCGGTGTACGACGGCGAGCCCAGCAGCACCCAAGCGCCCGCGGGCACGCCAGCATCATCGACGAGCTGCGCCTGCACCTGCCATGCGATGGTGCGCGGATCCACCCCGCCGTCATTAGCCAGCGAACCCACGCCACGCGGCCACACGATGTCGATGTACAACCGCTCGGTGCGGAAGCCCGCCGGCAGTGCTACGAAGGGGCCGACCCAGGTAGCAGTGAGCATGTCCTGCCCGGCCACCTCGACCGATGTGACCATGCCGGTTTCGACCAGCGACTGGTCAGCGAAGGTCTCGACGCCAGCGAAGCCGGTGGGCTGTGTGCGCGTGCTCATGCCGGGGCCGACGATGACCACATCGGCGTCTTCGAACGTCTGGATCGGCGTGTCGTCGATGTAGACGCCGAGCACGTTGTATTCGCCCAGGCCGATGCAAAGACCTGAGTAGTAGGTCTGGTCACGGCCGTTGCTTGCGAAGGCACTGTAGTCCGGGCAGATCAGGTCCGGGTAAAACATTTCCTGGCCGTAGCGCACTGGCACCGCCTGGTCGATGCGTGGCCGGTTGCCCCGCAGGGCGACGTTGTAGGTGGGGCTGCTTTCGGTTGAGGACGCGGCCAGCGGCGTCGTCATGGCCGGAAACAGTGCGTTGACCAGCATGCTGCCAGCGAATGAAACGCCCGCCGCTGCTGCTGTGCCCCATGCGGCGCCATACGCGGCACCGACCAGGCCACCGGTGATCGCAGCCGCCGCTGCGACGACGATCATGCCAAGCAATCGCCCGGCGTTGCCACCGGCCGCCACCTCGGTGAACACCACGACGTCGCCGCAGCGCACCGGCTGCCACCAGTCCGCGCGGCCGATGTACTCGCCGTTAATGTTGCACACTACTGGCCGGCCGTGTGATGGCGTCAGGTCGTGTATTGTCAAGTACTCGCCCACGGCGTGCAGGTCACGCACGTCCAGCAACACGTGCATCGCACTCACGTGCGCCCAGGCCGCTGGCATCGTGCGGCGTAGTTCAGTGCGCATCGGCGAACCTCCACACCTGCGCACGCGAATAGCCGGCGTTAGTCAGTGCGTCGCGCTGATGCAGCACCACGCGACCGACCTGCGTGCCGTCCGGACGAATCTGGCTGCGCGCATGTAGCACCATCAGTCGTAGGCCGGCGCGCACAAACACGCCCACATGCGGGCCGTCAGCAGCGCGCACCAGTAGCACGTCGCCCGGCTGTGGGGCGTGCAATGTCGGTGCCCACCCTGTGGATCGACAGGCGTCGCGCCATGCCAGCGCCGTGCCCTCCAGCGGCGGCACAGTGCGGCCCCACAACTCGCGCTGTACAGCTATGACCAGCCCTTTGCAGTCGTAGGCTTCAGGGCCGCAAGCGTCTGCACGCCATGGCCTGCCGATGTAGCGCTGCAATGCGTCGTCCATCACATCACCCCCGCAGCAGTCAGCGCAGGGAAGTTCTCGGCCGAGTAGACGACGGCGGGGAACGGGAAGTTCGCCACGTCGCCGTAGCTAGCGGTGAAGCGCACGTTCACGCCATCGGTTTCGGCGCCGGTCAATTCCAAGCTCAGCGGCGGCATCTCGTGCGGCGCGCTGGTATCGCTGGGTAGGTAGGTGCGCGCGATCATGCGCACCGGCTCCATCGTGCCGGCCGCGGCGCGCAGGTGCGGCGACAGTTCGCGCAGGACGTTGGAGATCTCGATGGTAGCGCCGGGCATGCGGTTGTCGTCGCTTTCCTCGGGGAAGACCACGCGCATCGGCACAGGTTGGAAGACGACTTGCTGCCCGGCATCGAGCGGCGCACCGGCCTCGATGGTAGCCGTGAGCTTTGCGAAGTCGTTCACCACGTACAGCGCGATCGGGTTACCTAAGCGATCGACAAAGGCGGAGTGATAGAAGGCCAGTGTGATCAGCTCGGGCTCATCGACGCGCGCGAAGGCGCGGGCTTCTGCGACGGCAGCACTGTGGCTGATGCCTCGACGTGGGGGCAGGTAGGCAGGCACGTCGTGTCACCTTCTGAAAAATCCGTACTCGACCGCGGCGGCGTAGTTGCGTCCAGCGCCGCCGTTGAACAACCACTCGCGATCCTCGACCGAAAGCAGCCGCGGCGTGATGAAGCCACGGTCGATCGAGCCAGGCAGCTGCCGCTGCGCGAAGTCCATATTCAACGTGCCATCGGCCCACATTGGCTGGCCGATGATGAAGTTGGCTTGCACCGCCGCGCCGTTGCGCGGGCCGCTCCCGATGGACGCCTCGCTGAAGGTGTGATCGTCGACGCCAGCGCGCAGCTTCCCAGCGGCGACATCGCACACACCGACCAGCAGCGCCCAGGTGTTGAACTGAATTTCGCCGGACGGGCCAACCACCGTGGTGTCGACATCGCCTGGCGCGATGACGGAAACCGAAATGCAGCCATTCAACACGCCGACGTGCCAGCTGCTGTGCGTGTTGCCTGCGAAGCCCGTCGCTGGCGGCGATGGCGGGTTTGGAGGTGCAGCCCAGCGGCCAATCACCCCCTTTGTCCAGCCGTCGTTCGGCAGGCCGGTGCAGCGAATCCAGGCGCCGAAGCTGAAGCTGTCCTCCGGCCCGAAATCGAGGGTAGTGTCGGCGCGCGGCAGATAGACCAGCTTGTTGGATGGCGCACCGCGATTGACGGCGCGTCCAGACAGCCCGCTCGGCGTCGAAACGTCGGCCAGGCTCGGGCTGGCCACCAGTTCGAGACCGAGCGGCCCCTCGTCGCGGAATGTCGTCGCCGGCGCCACGTCGTCGAACTCCCACCAGCAACCTGGGAAGGTCATCGGCACGCGGCTCGCGCCGCGCTGCTCGAACGCGGCGTCGACGCGATAGATGCCGGCACCGAGCAGTGATTCGCTCACGCTGACATAGCGCACAACGCGCTGCTCGAGCCCGCCGCGGCCGGGCAACGCGATGCCAAACCAGCGGCGACCGGCGCGCAAGGTGGTGTCGTAGAACTCGCGCCAGACCGCCATTTCTTGCGGCGTGTAGACGAACGCGTATTGGCTGCGCGCGCCCGCGAAGTCGCGCTGTCGTGCACGCGCCTGTAGCGGACCATCGATGCTGGAGGCAGCCCGGCGATCACGAGGCGTCAGCGTGCCCGGCATGGGGCCTGGCAGCGCCGACGGGTACACGACCTCGCTCACGCGCCGCTCCTGAACAGCAAACGTAGGATGCGGTCGGCGCGCAGCTGGCGGCGCTTCAGGTCCTGGATGTGCTCGAAGGCCTGCGCCGCCGTGGCCGGCGGCGCCGTGACGCCGGTCTGGATGTCGGCTGACAACGCGGCGGCCATCGCCGCGAGTTGCTTGTGCTCGACCTCCGCCGCCTCCGCATCGAGCTGCTGCGGCGATTTCTCCACCAGGCGCCAGGTCTTGCGCACCTGTTTGGGCTCGACAGTGTAGCCGGCGAATTCGACGTTCTGTGATGCGCCGGGCTCGGGCGCCTTGTCGTCGACGACGGCGCGCAACAGTGCGGCCTTCGGGTTGCCATTGAGCGCCGCGAGCTGCGCGTCGCTCAGATCGACGAAGGCATCGATGGCCAGCGTCTCGGGATGCAGGCGGGCATAGACTGTCACGATCACCTCCGGGGTGCGAAGCAGTGATAGGGGTGGCTCGAACCCAGGCGGTCTGTCAGCTGCCAGTAGTGCGCCGCGGCGCCGATGAGTCGGTCGAGGTTCTGCGTGCTGATGTAGCTGGAGTCTGCGAAGACAATCAGTTCGGCAAGCTGGACATTCCCAAAGTTGCTTGGCGTGGGAAGGAAGTTTGCCGCGACCATGGCGTTCGTTACGGATAACGTGTTCGATGTTGCCCCGCTGCTGGTCATAGATGCGTTGGAGTTTGTGGTCTCGCCGTCAAGGCCGACGAAGCCATCGCCATTTGCCCAATCGATGCCGGCAAAGTGAATGTGAAAATCGGTGTCAGCCAAGGTGGTGCCGATCAGCGCGGTATCCAAGTCCGAGTCCAGACGACGCACGATGAGGCGCTGCTTGTTCGCATTCGACGCGCCGCCACCACCTATTGAATAAAAGAAGCGCGCCGTACCAGCATCGGCGTTGTTCGGCACGAAAAAGATTGACCGCTCTTGCGTCGTATCGGACAGGCTGGTCTTGCGCATCACCGCCAGCATCCACGCGGCAGCGACATTATTGAAGATGTCGGTCGAGGAGGAGATCGTTCCGTAGTCATTACTGCCGTCGAAGGTGACGGCGCGCTTGCCGGCGATCTGCGACGAAGCCACGGTGGGGCCATTGTGTGCGGAAAGATGCCGACTGGCGCCACTCTTGTCATGCCAGCTGCTAAGCGTCCCGCCCGATTCGCTCACCGGCGAGGTGTTTGTCAGCCAGAGGCGCGGGGACAGCTGCGCGGCAGACCACAAAGGGCCATAGCTCCCTCGACCCATCGCGCCACGCTGGAGCATGACCTGCATCATGCGTCGGTGTCCGCGTCGGTCGTGATGAAAACCTCGACGGCGTGCAAACGTGCGTCGATGCCCATGGTGTCCGCGCCGTTCGACGGCGCGCGCGCCACGCGGAAGAAGACCATGTCCTGCGCAGCAGGCAAGCCGCCAACGGTGATCGCGGCAGTCTCGGCGGTGATGTACAGGTCATTCGCCGTGCCGCCGGTGTCGGTGACGACTTGCCCTGTACCGAACGCGACGTCGATGCTGTCGTCGTCGCCGACAGCCACCGCTTCGAGCTGCCAAGCGACGCCGAAATTCGTGACAGTCGATCCGTGGGACCAATGAAACCTGGCGGTTATCGTGCCCTCGTTCCACTTCTTCGGCATCGGGATCGCGAACTGCGCGTGCTCCTGCGTCATCGGGTCGAAGTTGAGGTACAGCAGATCCGGACGATTCCCCGCGGTGACGGCCTGTGCGAGCGCTTCGCAGCCGCCAACGAAGCTCGGGATGATCGAGCCGGCGAGCACGGCGATAGAGTGCTTGCCTTGCGTGGAACCGTCGCCGCCGATATCTTCGATGAGATTCTGGGCGCTCGTGCGCCGCGATTCCCAGCGAGTGATGGTCACCGCGTCACCCGCAGCCTCATCGGTGATGCTGGCACCGTCGTCGCCGCCAATGGTCATGGTGCCGGCATCTAACGCAGTGATGCGCGCGCTGAAGACGTTGTTGCCGCCGTCGGTGAAGCCCTGCACGCGCACGCTGTCGCCCACAGCGAACCCGGCGGTGACGAAGCCGCTGGCGCTGTCGAGAAAATGGGCGTCGCTGCCCACGGCGGCGCTGATCGTCGACGCGGTCATCATCACTGTGGGCGACGGTCGAGACAGCTCTAGCAGCTCGTTGCCTGCCAGTGTGCCGGCATCGGCCAGTTCGCTGATGCGGATGCTCATGCAGTGTTCCTCAGTCGGTTTCGCGGGCCGTGCCTGTGGCTGTTTCTCGCGCTGCGCCAGCATCGGTTTCGCGCATGTCGCCTACAGGCGGAAGCGGCGGCACCGTCCACTCCATGCTGAAGTTCAGGCTGATGCCAGCCTCCATCGGGCCAAGCGGAATCTCTGCCCACAGTCCGAAGTTCAGACCGATGCTGGCGGCAAGCTGCGGGGCTGACGCCCGTGCACTCAATCCGAAGTTCAGGCTGATAGTCGTTTCGATGCCCGGCGGGATGCGCAGCGTTCCCAGGTCGTCGATCAGGCACAACGTAGCACGTATCTGGTAACCGAACGGATCCAATACTTCGCATGTGTAATCGCCCTCGAACTGGCAAGTGTACCAGGTGAATTCAGTCGCAGTACCTCTGTTGTCGATTTGCAAATCGAAATCTAGTGTACCGCTTATCAAACCCTCTTCGTACCACTCATCGAATACGTCGAACTGCTCTTGTAACGGCAATATCCATCCTACACGGAGCTGCTCCGGTACAACAGAATATCGAGGTCTAATTCGGCTTTCACCAGCATCTCGATTACGGATTCTGCCGTTCGTAATTTGTAAATAAGTATGCCCGTCTACAATAGCGATAGGTAGATTTTTCGGAAATACTCGAATACTCGCCACATTAACCTCTACGACGGCGTAATGTGGCTCCGTTATTTACACCAAATCTGTCCGAAAATGCTCTCGCCACAGTTCCACCACTACGAGCATCTGAGGAAACTGTTTGCAGAATTTTGCGACGAATGTTTACCTCGAACGAGCCATCGGCATGCTCTTGTACAGTAGCCTCATTATCCGTGCTGGCGTAATTATTGATTGTAATGCTAGATTTTTGGAACGAAGCACCGGAATTCATTGCTTCAAGCGCAGCACGATTGCGCGCCGTTGCAGATGCGTTTACCACGTACTCTTGACCGTGTACCACGCCGGCAACCCGATCTCGACCAATGTTCCCAGTATAGCCGCCAGAACGAAACCCGCCAACGCTATTGATTCGGGCAACGTTCATTGCAGCATTAAGGCCGACTGCAATTACATTTGGCGCATTAGCTGGCCATCCAGGTGGCGCCGCTAATGCCTTCTGTACAGCGAGCACGCCGTCGATGGTGGCCTGCGCCGCCGCAGCGGCCTTGCCGATCGCGGCGATCTTGCTGTTACCGGACTTCGAGAGCGAAGATAGGTTGCTGAAGAAGTCAGACGCGCCCTGAAGCCGCTCAGCGTGTAGAGCCACCTCCTGCTGCATCACCAAAGAACTGTGCGTCTTTTCAGAGATGATGTTGCGCTGACGGAGCTGGTCGAAGTATGCGATCAAGTCGTCCGCTTGCTGCTTTTGAAGTGCGTAGTACTCTTCGGTGCCGGAGAACAGCTGTGGACTCTGTTGCACTGCGTAGTTCGACAAATCCTGCCTCGAAGTGCCGAACTCGCTCGCACGGTCCATGCCCTGCAGCATGGTTTCGGTGCCACGATTTCGGTACACTGTCGAATCGAGGACGTTCTGCGCAGCGGATTGCACGCGCTGCGTTTCGTCGAGATAGCGGAGCTTCTCGCGCAGAAGGTCGACCTCTTCGCCGGTGATCCTCGCACCGGCCTCTTTAAGGTCATTCACCTGCTGAATGAGCTTCGCCTCAACTTCCACGTACGGCCCAAGGAGCTGGGTCTTCTGGAGCTCTTCGTCCAGAACCGCGTTGAGTCGCTCCTTTGCTTGAACGCCCCTCAGCACGAAGGTGATATAGTCGGTTGTCTCCTTCGAAATGCGTTCACGCTCCTTGCGCTCCTCCTTAGCAAGCTCGATGGCGAACGGCTGCTTCTGAATGAGCTTCGTGACGGCGTCCTCGTACTGCTGAGCGTCGAGTTTGCCGGTATCGAGCAATTTCTTGTAATTGCCCAAGTGCTCGTAGAATTTCGGATTAAGGCCTACCGCGCGCATCGCGTCGTCCGCGACCGGATCACGCTTGTTCAGGCTTTTCGGACCCTTCGCCTTGCCGACACCCATCACGTCGGACAGCTTTCCGGGCGACGTCAGCACCGTCCCGTACTGAGCGAGACTCTTAACCGCGTTGGCCTTTTGTTCGTCAGTCTTGAACGTCGGATTCTTCAAAATCGCGTTCAGCTGCTCAAGTGTCCGCGTATTGAGGTTTTCAGCCTTCCACAGATTTTCGAGGCCATTCAGAGTCTTTAGGCCCTTAAACTCGCCGAGCAGTGGAATCATCTGTGTGCGCAGCATATTCTGCTGATCGAGGTGCTGTTGGCGCGTAGCTTTGATAGCGTCGGTGTGGGCTTGACCCTGCGCAACCCGTTGCTCTGGCGTCGACTGCAATTTCGACGCACCGTACACGCCCGCAGCGGCGCCACCGATCGCACCCACCGCCGCGCCTACAGGTCCGGCCACAGCACCTACTGCGCCGCCAGCGATGGCTCCTATGATCGCACCAGCAGTCTTACCGTTGTTGATGATCCACTGTAACAGTGACACAAGCTTTTCGATGGCGTTGACGACCATCGCCACGCCGTTGGCGAGCGTGTCAAACCCGTTGCGCACGTCCTCCTGCGTCAAATTTTTGACGAACGTCGTAAACTGATCCGCCAAGCGCTTGACCAGTGACGCGAACTGCTCGATGACGTAGGGGTCGCTCAGCTTTTCGCGAATCGCGTCAAAAATGTTCGCGATCGACGTGCCGGCGCCGGAGTCGAGGATCTCCTTGACAAAGTCGACCCACACGTTCGTAAGGCGGTTGATGCTCGCTGACACGCTCGTCGAAGCTTTTTCCGCAGGCTCCTGAAACGTGCGAATCATCTCGTCGCCGAAGTACTCGAGGAACTTCGCGGAGTTGACAGTACCAGTGCGGATCGCCTTTTCGAGCAGTTCGGGCGTCGTACTCAGCGCTCGAGCTGCAATCTGCATGACGCCAGGGAGCTTCTCGCCCAACTGCCTGCGCAGCTCCTCCATGGACACTGCGCTCTTGCTCGCCGCCTGCGTGATGGCGTAGAACATGAGCTGAGTGTCCTGATTGCTCGCGTGTAACGTGCGCGCCGCGAGCGCGATGCCGGTGAAGATGTTCTGCGTCGCCCGCAGACCTTCGTTGGTGGCCGGCATCGACGCAAGGAGTTTGGCGTAGTTGCCGGTGAGCGCGTCGAATTGTACGCCAAGTTTGTCGGCGGTCTTACGCAAAAAGTCGTAGCTCTGAGAAACGCCGTCGGCCGACTTCGTCGTGACCGACATAATTGCGTTGAACCCTTGTAGTTTGTCCAATTCCTTCGTGATCGAGCTGAACACGAATTGAATGCCGGCGCCGATCTTCTGAATCGCGCTGAACACACCACTCAGTATACTCGTGAGCGAGTTGAACGCAGTGTTGATGGCTGTGACCTGGCCGGAATAATTCCGAGCCATAGTGTTGCCACTGGCCATCGCACGATTCAGGCCGTTGAACTGCGCCGTCGCGGCAGCGATGGACTGGGCGAGCGCGTTAAACGCGCCTACCGCCTGCTGGGTACTAGCGTTTACCTGAAGGCTTGTGGCCATGGTTTTTCGCGTGAACTTTCGACAGGTACTCTATGTCCATCATTCCCAGCAGATCGACGAACATACTCATCGACATCTGCGGAGGCCCAAAAATCTGAACGTACGTCTGAATTTCGGACAGCGGTATCGGGTTAGCTGCAAATCCGATCGACCGCCTCGAAGCCAGAAAGTTGTACGCCAGTACTAGCTCCTTCTCAAATCCGTACGCGACCGGGGCGTCCAGGAGCGCCTGAGGAGTCTTTCCGCTCGCCTGCTCTATCTCTACGAGCTTGCGAATCTTCGGGCCCCACTCAGACGTCCATCGAACCCAGGCCTTCAGCCTTCCCCCAACGCCTCCACCTCCTCGTCACGGTAGTTAGCAATCTGAGTGGAAATCTCCGTCACCCAGTCACGGAAGCCTGGATCGCGCTTCAACAATTGGAGCGCGCTCTCTTTGGAGTACGCGACTTCGTCGCCCTTGCGCGTCTTGACACCCTTCCAGCCCAGCAGCACCCCCTCGGACATCGCTTCGCACACGATGCCTTGATTCGTCTTCGGATCGAGCGTACCCTCTTGCAACTTGCGGCGGTGTGGCTGCTGCAACCGTGAAAGAGCGCGCTGAAACTTCATGTTGGAGATGTGCGCGACGAGGAATTCTGCATTCTCGTACTGCTTCCACACGCCGTCGTCCACCGAACTGAGATCTGCGTCGAAAATCATCTGAATCCTTCGTTGATTGAACTTTGTCCGGGAGCCGTCGACGTGTATTCGTATTGACGAATTTGCCGGAGCGCCCGGACGTTACGCCGCAGAGCGGGTGAGCTTCATGACGTACGTGTCGGAGGGGCTGTAGAGCGCTCGATAGCTCGTCGACACCATGACGTCCGTGTTCTGCCCGCCAGCGACGACCTCGCCGGTCTCAAACTTCACCCGCGGCAGGTCAAACGTAAGTCGGTTGCCGATCGCGTCTTCGAGCGCGAAGTTCAAGTCGAGCTCCGTGCCCTTGACGAACTTGTCGTACACCGACGCGTCGTTGAAGTAGAACTCCGCCTCGCCGGTGATCTCGATTCGGCCCAGGCGCATGTCCTTCGCGGTGAGCGAGCCGAGGCACTGAATCGTGCGAATGTTGTTCTTCAACGTCAGACTCAGTCGACTGATGCAGCCCGAGTACGGCACTCCGTCGATCATGAAATCCTGGAAGTTGGTCACCGCGTTCAACGGCACAGTTGCGGGTGCAGCGGTTGTGGACTCGCCGTCGTAGCCCGCAGTCATGATGCCGGTGAGCGGGTCGATGCCGAACGACACCAGATTGAACGCGCCGCTGACGATCGCGCCGAGCTCCATCGTGAAGTTGAAACCCTCGACGGCGGTGCCGCGGTACAGGTGGTACTGCTGCGGCGTCATGTCCTGAAAGTGTTTCCGGACGGTGAAGAAGCGCCGCGCCGCGCCGTTCTTCAGTTCGTCGGCGGCCCACGTGCCGCACAGAGCTGCCTCCAGCCAGTCGTCGTACGAGCTGAATGAGAGTTCGACGTTGGTGTCACCAGCGCCCGACGCCGAAGTCTGCACAAGGTCCGCCTGCACACGGTCGGGGCGGATCTCCGCCGACGAAGTGTTTTCGATGCTGAAGTTCAGCGATTCGCCCGTATAGCGCAGCTGCTTCCAAGTGGTCGTGGACGAGTTCGTGCCGGCTGAGAACGTCGTGCCACCACCACCCGCGTCCCACGAGGTGCTCGAACCGGACTCCGCCTTCGTAAAAGCGTTTCCGGATGTGCCAGGAAAGATCGCCGTCGCGACGAGGGTAGTAGACGTGCTCGTCGCAGTGACGTTCGGGTGATGCACTGTCGCCGCGGCGTACCGCGAGCCGGCGCCGGCGCCACGATTGACCGCGTTACGCAGGTTCACGATCGTGTCAGCAGCGTCGACGGCACTGATCTTGACGTTGCCCGCAACGTTGGTCAGCGTCGTTTGAAACGTGTAGACGACGCCGTTGATGGTGACGGTGTCGTTGTTCGAGGGCTGGCCGGTGAAGGTCAGCGTCGCGCTCGCGGCCACACCGTTGTTCGGTGTGACGCCGGCGGTGCTCTCAGCGATGTAGGAAATTGCGGTGAGGTCGGCGGAGGCCATCTCAGTACTCCAAATCGTAGTAGAAGGGGCAGCTCACCTGGGCCATAACGAAGCCGTCACGGTCCTTGGTGTCGTCGAAGAGGTCCGGTTCGCGCATGTTCACGACCGGCGCGATCAGGGGCGGCGCCGCCAACACCTTCGCGTTCAAGAACATCTCGGACGCCGCCCGAGCGAGTTTGAGTTTTCGATCGGAGCCCTGATTGGGCTTCGTCTTGACAGTGAGGATCGCCAGGCCGAGCTGGCGGTAGCACTTCGCCGACAGTGAGCGCTTGAGCGCGTCGCCAAAGCGAACAGTAAATTGCACGTATTCACTGAACAGGTCCGAGTTGAAGGCGACGTTGTCGAACTGAATCGAATTCGTCGGCGTCAAAGCCCAGTTTGCGATGACGAACTCCTCGAGACTCTGTTTAACGACGTCGTACTTCACGGCGTCATCCTCGCTTGAGCGATCGCAAGTCGCAGAACACCGTACGGCGCCTGGTTTGACCAGCCTGCGTACTCGATTAACTCCGCATACGGCTGATTGTTTGAGATAACAATCATGTCGCCCAACTGAAAGCCCGCAGGCCAGCGAAAACTGGCTCCGCGAATGGGCGATTCAGGAGTGCGACCCTGCGTCACGTCGTACCTCGGCTCGTTGAAAGAGATGCGCCAGCTGGCCCGAAATGCGCCGGTGTAGACAGGGGAAAATTTCACGGCGGCACGAAAAACGTCCCCCGCAAACTTCTTGCAGCCCTCTTCACCGATTGCGAAAAGCTGGTTCTTGGTGGGCCAGCCTTTCGCAATTGAAGTAGTGTAAATCACGCCTTTCTCAGATACAGTTGGTGCAGTGCCGTTCGGCCTCCAGCGGTAACTTGATCGTCGTAAGTGATTCGGTAGTTTCCAGCTCTCACGTCTCCGAAATTGCTCTCGAACCTAATAAAGTCGTTGACCTGAAACGCCGGCAACCCTGGTCGGTAGAAAATGAGCCCCTTCCAATCAGACGTCATAACACGGTCTTCGTCCACCTCTTTGGCCTCAAACCGTGTCATCACAACGAATACGTCGGACAATGTTTCAGGGTAAATTGGAGATGAGCCTGGGACATAGATTGGCGCATCTTGTTTGACATGCTTTGCGGGGATCTTCAGGTCCTCAACCGCGACTTCAGCCGTTCGAACGGCCGACAAAACGGTTGCCTTAAGCGCGCACAAGACGAGCCTGCTTCAACATTGTGTTGGACGGGAGTTCTGGTGCCTGAATACCTCCGTAGTCGCGCAACAGTATCGCCACAATGTCTGGAAAATAGGCGTTGGTCGCGATGCCAGCGCCCTCGTTGAAGTCGATCGCGATCGGCCCCACTTTAATGGAGTCGAACTGTGCGTTGCTGCTCACCGCGACATCGCCGGAGTGGATCATCGACCACACCGCCATTTCGACGGTCGCCTCGATGACTGGGCGCGGAAACGTAATCTGGTCGACGATGTAGCCATCAACGTACGCGCTGACCCTCGGCCACTTCAATCCCTGATCCCTAGAGTACTTGTCGCCGATCCAGTTGCAGAGGCTGTCGAGAGTGCGACTCGCGTTGACGAGATACGCGCCCTTCAGCTCCGGGTCGAGACTATCCCAAGCGGTTCTGACGGTCGCGTCAGCGATCCTCGTCGACACGTACTCGTCCGAATTCGCCAAACTCGCGTACGAGTTGTTGGCGGGACTCATCGGAGTACTGTTGACGACGAGGGTCATGGCCGATTACGGCGTACCTGCGATCGCGACCGAACTCAGCTTGCCGATGCCGAGTTCGCTGAACACGGCGAGCGAACTATAGAACCGCAAGCGGGTGATGGTGTCGTTCGACTGTTCCGCTTCGCCGACGAAACTCACGAAGATGCCTGACTGCATCGCACTCGTCAGACCAGCCACGCCGACCTTACGACTGCCGTCGTCGAAGGTGCCGGCGTACAGATCGGTGATAGTCGAAGTGCCCGTACCCGAGGCCTCCGGAATCCAGTCGTTGCGGAAAAACGGGATGCCGCGGTAGCTGTCGACCTGGCTGCCGTCCGGCATGGTCTTCACCTCGCCGATGCCCGCACCGCCCAGGCCGCGCAGCAGTGCGCGGTACCGACGCAACGCTGAATCCGGGCCCATGATGAAGTCGACCTGGCCGTCCTTCGCCTTGATCTTACTGATCAACTCGTCTAGCAGTTCGAAGCTCATCAGCGCGTTGGACCCGGCCACAGTCTGTGCGCTCGGCACGAGCGCCGCCAGACCGTCGAACTCCAGCGGATCGGTTCCGCTGTTACCAGCGATGAACTGTCGCTGATATTCGCGACCCAAGCCCTTCGCCTTGGACGAGATCTGCACGGCGCGCTGATTGTTTTGCGTACCCATGGTCGTCTCGACGAAGTGATCGACGAGTGCGTCGCCGATCAGGGCCTTCAGTGGCGTGGTGACCGGCGTGAAGGTCGCCGGAGACTTGGCGCCGGCCGGAATCACGTTGACCCCGCCGCCGATGCCGATCGGGGCGACGCCACCGATCGCGTTCTCCCGCGTGTATAGGAGCGCGTTGCCGACGATCTGGTCGAACGGCAGAAAGTTGTAGAACTGGTTGACCGTGACGATCGATTCGATCACCCCTTGAATGAGGGGGTTCTGTTGAATCTTCGCGGCCTCGGTGAGGGTGAGAGAAGCCATTTAGTGCTCCGATGATGTTGATGATGACTCTGTGTCAGCACTCCACCGGAGTGGCCTCGCACATTCGACGGAATTTGCCAAATTCCGTCGAATATCTCTAGCAAATGTCCTTAGACCTTAAAGACCTCGATCATGTACTATTGTAATTTAACCGAGGTCCTTTGTACACACCCTTTGATCAAGAACTTTTAGGCCGTCTCCGCAGGCAGGCGACCCATCAAGCCACCCGCCTCCAAACCGGCCGCGATCTTGTCGACGGCCGAAGCCTTCGACAGGTCGCCCGAACCAGTGCGCGACCCACCGCCGGCACCGCCGCCCTGGCTCATCGCAAAGAGGTGCGGCGCAGTTTTCTTCAGCGCAGTCAGCCAGTCGTTCATCGGCATCGGCGTCTTACCGTCCTTGCCGAAGACGACCTCGCCCTTGTCGTTGTGCGGCACCGCCGCGCCGTCCTTCATCTTGTACACCGCTCTGGCACGCAGAACCACATCGTCCAGAGCGGTGTTGACGACGCCGAGCTTCAGCGCTTCGGCGCGCACGGCCGAATCGATCAGCAACACCGCCAGCTGGCCCTCGGAGGCCTCCGCGCGGGTCTTAAACCCATCACGCTCGGCCTCGAGGGCCGTCTTCATCGCGGTGACGCGGGAATTCACCACTTCATCGATCTTGCCCGCCTTCAGAAGCTTGCCCTCCTCGACCTCGCGCTGCAGATCGGTGAGTTCCTTGTACTTGACCGGGTCGATGTCCTTCAGCTTGTCCAACTGCCTCTGGAGCGCGACGTTGTTCTCGCGAAACTCGTCCAGGCGCTCCTTCGCGACCGCACCCTCCGTGTCCAGCACGAACTCCTCGCCGTCCGGCTTGTACAGGTTGCGGACGGCCTCCGGCGCGTCCTCTAGCTTCTTGATTCGATACTTCAGAGCCACTTGCTCTTCTCCTTACGCGGCACCGCCGCCAGGTTGATTGATAGGTGCTGGCTTCTTAATATCGGCCAGCTCCAACGAGTCCTCACGGTTCGGATCGAGTGCGTCGAGCCTCCTGAGGTTGTAAATGAGCGTCTCCCCGCTGATGGAGCCGTTCAGGTACGCTTCGAACAGCACCTTCATGTCGCTGAAGGTGATGGCGTTGCCCATGACGTCGCGCTGCAGAGCGATCTTCACGTCACCAGTATCGCGCTGCAGTTTCGCCAGTTGGTTGAACACGATTGTCAAGCCGTTCTCGATCGACCCGATAATGTGGATGAGACTGGCGGCCTCGTTGACGTAGCGCAGGCGCACCGCTTCGGCCGCTTCGGAGCCCTTCGCTGAACTGTCCACGAGCCTCGCAGACAGCGTCGACATGAGCCCGACCTTCTCGGTCATAGCTTTTTCGAGCGACAGTAGTCCCTGACCGAGGAACTCCAGGTAGTACGCCTTTGCGTCGGTCGTCGGCAGAATCCACGCCGCGGTGCCGCCGATACTGAGCTTCGTCCCCGCGTCGACGCCTGACACAACCGGGGTCGGCAATCCGACGATGTGGCGCCCCCACTCCAAGTCCGCCGACGTGAGGTAGTGGCTGATGTTGATCGTCGAGATGTCGAGCATGGGCGGCTTGTCCACCCACAGGTGACAGCCGCTTGCGCCGATGCAGGTGAACGGCACGTAGTCGATCGTCGACCCAGAGAACGTCGGCGCAAACGCCGCGCCCACCGGCTTCAGCTCGTCGTCCAACAGCTGTTGCCAGTACTCGCCGCCGGACAGGTAGCAGTGGCGGTACCGGCACACGATCTCCGTACTGAACTGTGCTTCGCCGGGCACGCTCACGTACTCCCTCAGCAACACCATCAAGAGCTTGCCCTGCTCGTCCTCCTGCCAGTTCATCACATTTTCGGCGATGTACGGCACCGGGTACGGGTCGCCACCGCCCGCAGGGGCGTCGATCAGCACGCCGAGCCGGCCCTGCAGCACGACCTCGTTGAAGACGCCGACGAAGAACTCAGTGAACTGGTACAGTGCACTCGCCGTGTCACTGAAGTACTTGGACATCGTGTCCGGGTATTCGATCCTCGGCTTCTTAGACGTGGCCAGGCCCACCAGGCTCGCGACGGTCTTCCCGGTGATGGGGAAGAAGAGCGCGCGGTACAGGTAGTTGTCGTAGTCCTCCTGACTCTGAGCCTTCAACCGCGGCAAGTACGCCGTCCCTGCAGTCTTGATCGCGCGCTCGCCCTTGAAACAGTCGCGGATCTTCGTCCAGTCCGGGAGCGTAGCGGAGTACTCCGGGTGCGAGAAGTCCTGAATCTTCTTTGCCATGTCAGGTTCCGTACAACTGCGCCGAGGCCCCGAGCATCATGCCCTTGAGCACTCTGTACCTCACGGCGTCGTAGATGTGGTCGTTCGCCGCTGTGTCCACGTCCTGCGGGTTGCTCGAACTCATCGGCAGCTCCGCGATCTGCGAAACGGCGTGAACGCAGTTTCTGTGCACCAGGAGCCACGGGGCCTCGAAGTTCCTCGTCGACGCTGCCTTGAGACCTTGTCGCACCAGTACGAAGCCTCTCTCGCGCGTCCCCGGGCGCTTGTCCGCTCTCGTGAACCTCATCCCACGCCGCACATACTCGTCGTGCACACTCGTCGACCCACGGTCCTTGTCGAAGATGCTCGAGTCAGCGGGGCCGGCTTGTGTGCGAATTCGAAGCCCGTTCATCGCCTCGTAGTCATGCATCCGCTGACCGAGCTCGGACGGCGTGAGACGCAGGCCCTTGTCCTCCTTGTCGGCGAAGTACTGTTCAGCGATCAGTACGACGCTCCGCCTCGGCAGCACGACCTTTCGATCGTTCATCACACACGCTGTGCCGTCCGACTCGGCCCACCACAGAGTGGCGGCCGGCGCGGAGTAGCCGTAATCGTGTGACCGGTCGATCGTCCAAGTTCGAGGGATCTCGATGTTCTGCACGACGTGGACGTTCGGGTCCCACAGGTCGGAGAACGCCGCGCCCTCCTCGAGGTCCCAATTGCCCTCGAGGTACGCCAGAGCGAGTCGATCGTCGCCCAAACCCATGATCCGCTGACCGTAGTTGGGGTCGTTGCGGGTCATGATGACGTTCTCTTTGGACTTCGCCGGCACGTACTCCCGCGACATGCCGCCGTCCTGCACCGGCGCGTTGAACACGTGCCCCTCGCCGTGACTCACGAACCCTCGCTTGAAGTACGAGTGCGCGGGCCCACCGGGGTTCGACCCGTAGATGATCTTCGGCAGAAGGCTCTTCCACTGGTCCGGAACCGTGAGCCCGCCCAGCCGCACGCGGGTGCGGATGAACCGAATCATCTTCTCAGTAAACTGTGTCGCCTCGTCGATCAAGAGCACGTGGATTTCCGCACCGAGGTATGTATTGATGTCCGTCTCGTGCTGTGCATGACAGAGATAAATCTGGGCCCCGTTGAATGGAAAGTTGATGACCCCATCGGACTTATTGAACACGACTTCACCTCGGTCGACGAACTCCTTCAGCATCACCAGAAAACCGTCAGGGCTATACACGTGGTTGATGTACAATTCCTTGTACATACGTCGGAACAGGAACACCTTAATGTTCGGTATTTCCATACACAGTACGATGGCGAGAACGCGCATCATGTAACTCTTGCCGCTGCCGGCAGCGCCCCCATACAAAATTTCTTGAGCCCTCGACATGAGAGCTCTCTGCTGTTTGGGATAGAGTTTGAATTCAATAGTCAAGATTACAGTCCACTGATTGGAATTTATTCAATGACTATCAAAATACTAGCACTGATACGGGTCATGCGAATATAGGGTGCACGTTGATATAAACCGTGCGCCCGGTCCACGCTCCGATCGCAGTAGCGATTTTTGCATTTATACGCCATTGACCAGGCATATTCAGTACGCCAATAGGTATGATAGCACTGATTGTCGTTGCATTTTCGGCAACTGCCACAAGGCTGGCGGTTGATCCGTCTGGACGACGTAATTCGATACTACGTAGTGTTGCAGCACTAATGTCACTTACACAGTTCACAATTAGCTTTGTGCCCCAATCACCTACATAAACATACTCATTCATGCGTCTTCCTCTAAATCGATCGACGATGAGAATGCCATCTGCATCACGATCGGCGACGTAATGCGCACTATTTCACGCCAGTTACGTGATGTGAATATGTATGGCACGCGCCCTGTAAGTACTACATGACCTGGCACAGGTGACGTCGTTTGCGATCTTGATAGCGCAGGAATTCGGCCGGTTATTGAAACACGTCCAGTATGTGGAGCGATTACAATCGTCTGCGATACATTTAACGCATGACCTAGTACATCTACATGGCCGGGTAAGGGGGATAAAGTGCGCGGTTGACTGCTATAGGGCGTGTAACCTGTAACACGCACATGTCCGATGGCGGGCGCTAGGCCAACGAATTGTTCGACTAAGGGAATCCGACCAATAATGATGGCATGCCCGGTCGAGGGCGCGACACTGGCGCCCTGCAACACCGTAGGCACTTTGCCCGTAACCAAGGCATGCCCGGTCGAGGGCGCGACACTGGCGC
>MTBK01241245.1_pt1 | contig 52358 bp, 50 predicted proteins | sample 1535981 | NCBI WGS metagenome assembly MTBK01 (sample SAMN06109225, study PRJNA356200) | anaerobic digester metagenome | isolation source: biogas reactors fed with pig manure or primary and secondary sludge | place: Spain | collected 2016-06-30
TTTGTACTTGTTGTACGTTTGTACTATTTGTACGCTTCCAATCTTGTCAATGAACTATCAATGTTTTTCTACCCCTACGCAAAGGGGATGCAAAGATAAGGGATTTATTTTTGTTTCTCCAAATAATTCTCAAAAAAAAAGATAAATTCCTTAAAAAGATTAAACAAAAATTATGCCTATCTTTGACGCGCCTTTGAAAATCAGGCGTCTATTAATATACAAAAGTTTTACAACTTATGCAAGAAAGGATTTTAGTGATCATTCCTACCTACAACGAGCAGGAAAACGCAGAAAAAATTATCCGAAGTGTATTCTCTTTAAAGGAACCTTTTCATATTCTGGTTGTTGACGACAACTCTCCCGATGGAACGGCAGATATTGTGCGCTCTCTTATGCCGGAATTTAAGGATCAGTTGCACCTTATAGAACGTGAGGGTAAGCTGGGTTTGGGTACTGCCTATTTGGCAGGTTTTAGATGGGGTCTGGAAAAAGGCTACGACTATCTGATAGAAATGGACGCAGATTTTTCACACAACCCGCAGGACCTTCCTCGCCTTGTTGGAGCTTGCCGTGAAGGAGCCCATGTATCTATAGGTTCACGGTATAGCAAAGGCATAAGTGTGATCAACTGGCCTATAGGGCGTGTGCTTATGTCCTGGTTTGCCTCTGTATATGTAAGAACCGTATTGAACATGCCGGTCTACGACTGTACGGCAGGTTTTATCTGTTACCACCGCAGTGTACTGGAAAGCATCGATTTTGATTGGGTAAAAATGAAAGGATACGGATTCCAGATATCCATGAAATATTTTGCTTACAAACTGGGTTATAAGGTAGTAGAAGTTCCTATTATATTTATTGACAGAACAGAAGGCACCTCTAAAATGAGCGGCAGCATATTTGGCGAAGCCTTCTGGGGAGTACTCAAGCTCCGTTTTAAAAGATTTCCAAAGACACAACAGAATTAACCCTGCCCTATGCAAACGCTCATAAGAAATGCTTCCATTGTAAATGAGGGTTCTGTACGTACCGGCAGTGTGGTTTTAGAAGGCAAACGCATAGCAGCAGTTCTTTATGGCAAACAGGCCTATGAAAAAGCAAAAGCGTATTGCCGTCCCAAATGCCACATAATAGAGGCAGAAGGACAATACCTGATACCGGGTATCTTGGACGATCAGGTTCATTTTCGAGAACCGGGACAACCGGAAAAGGGAACTATGGAACAAGAAAGCCGAGCTGCCCTGCTGGGAGGAGTTACGGGCGTTATGGATATGCCCAACAACGCGCCTCCTGTAACAACGGTCCGCGCCTTGAAAGAAAAATATAAAAGAGCGGCGGAAAGCATGTATGTCCACTATGCTTTTTATATGGGGGCTACCAACACCAACCGGGAAGAAGTCTTATCACCTGTTCTGCCGGGCTGCGGATTAAAAATTTTCATGGGCTCTTCTACGGGAGATATGTTGGTAGACGATCCTGCAACACTTAATTTGTATTTTAAAGAGTTTAAGGGAGTCATAGCTACTCATTGCGAAGAAGAATCCGTCATACGCAGCAACCTGGAATCTGCACAGTCGCGTTATGGAGAAAACATTCCATGGCAGGAACACAGTTCCATACGCAGCCGCCAAGCCTGCATAGTGTCTACACGTAAAGCACTGGATCTGGCCATCCAACACAACAGCCGACTGCATATCCTTCACGTTTCTACCCTGGAAGAGGTAGAAATGATACGTACGGCACGTCGCAATCATCCCGGCATTAGCTGCGAGGCTGCCCTCCCTCATTTGTGGTTCACAGACAAAGATTACAAAGAACTGGGCTCTCTTGTGAAGTGCAATCCTTCCTTAAAAACAGAGAAAGATCAAAAGGCCTTAAGAAATGCTTTGGAAGACAGGACCATTCAAGTAATTGGGTCCGATCATGCACCTCATACGCTGGAAGAAAAACAAAACAAGTACTTAAAAGCACCTTCCGGAATTCCTCTTGTTCAACATACTTGTCAGATGCTTATGGAATTGGTGCAAAAGGAACAACTTTCCCTTACGGTTATGGCAGAGGCCTGCTGTCATGAACCGGCCCGGTTGTTTGGCATAAAAGAACGTGGTTTTATTCGTGAAGGGTATTTTGCAGATTTGGTACTGATTGATCCTTATAAAAAGCATACGGTAACAAAAGAAGGGTTAGAAGCTGCCTGTGGCTGGAGCCCGCTGGAAGGAGTACGTTTTTCATCTTCTCTCACACATGTGTTTGTCAACGGCACGTTAGCCGTCAAAAACAATCGAATCATTCAAAAACCTTCTGTATCAGCCCTTATGTAAGATGAGCAAGAAACGCCTGAGAGCTTATGTCTTTATATGTATCACCATTTCTTTTTGGGGTATCTCTTTTTTCTGGACTAACCGATTGCTTTCGTCAGGTATTCCTGTCTTCTTCCTGATCTTCACAAGAATTTCTTTGGCTGCTCTTATTTTATTTGTGGCAGGAAGGATATTTGGACTCATTGAAAAACTGAAAAAAAAGAAAGACATACTCTGGTTTCTTGCCTTGGCTCTTATGGAACCGTTCTTTTACTTTGTGGGTGAATCCTACGGAGTAAAGCTTACGGCAAGTCCCAGCCTTACTTCTGTAATTGTATCCAGCATACCCATTTTTGGTCTGATTGCAGGGGTTACCTTTTATAAAGAGAAAGTAAACGTAGGGAACATCATTGGTATTTTCCTGACTGTTCCCGGCTTACTTCTGGTTGTTTTTGGGAAATGGGGGCTTCAACTGATAGAAACAGAGGGTGCTGGCGGAACCAATATGCCGCTGGGCATTGCTTTTCTTTTCATGTCTGTTCTGGCTGCTGTAGGACATACAGTGATCATCAAAAGAATGACCATGCACTACAATGCCTTTACCGTAACCTTTTACCAACATGCCCTGGGCGCCTTGTATTTTATATTACCTATGCTTCTTTATGATGTACCCAAGATGGACGTCCCAGCCGTATTGACAGATTGGAACTTTTGGTATCCGGTCCTTATGCTGTCTGTATTTTGTTCCAGTATTGCTTTCTTTTTATTTACCCTATCGGTCAAAGAATTGGGTATTACCCGTACCAATACGTTTACGGCCATCATTCCTATTGTGACGGCCGGTACAGGAGTATTGCTGGGTTTAGAAACTATCGAGTGGATTCAGGCAGCAGGAATTATTGTAGTGGTGGGCGGGGTGATCTTATCTCAATGGCGCTCCGGTACTCAGTCGCGCTCCGGCGTTCAGTCGCGCTCCAAACGCAACTGAATCCTGCCGCGTTCCGTATCTACTTTCAAAACCTTTACCATAACGTGCTCATGCACTTTGACCACATCAAGGGGGTTATGAACGTATTTGCGCCCCATCTGAGATACGTGTATAAGGCCATCTTGTTTGATACCTATATTCACAAAGGCTCCAAAGTGAGTTACGTTGCTGATGATGCCCGGCAATATCATTCCTTCTTTCAAGTCTTCTATGGAAGAAATGGATTGGTCAAATTCCCATACTTTGATGAAGGCTCTTGGATCGCGCCCCGGCTTGTCCAATTCTGCCATAATATCTTGTAAGGTAGGCATACCTACATCTTCTGTAACGTAGTTTTTTAAATTGATTTTCTTGCGAAGCAACTCAGAATCTACCAATTCATTCACCGTTACTTCTAAATCTTTTGCCATCTGCCCTACCAAAGAGTAACGTTCCGGGTGAACACCCGTATTGTCCAAAATATTAGAAGCGTCCGGTATACGCAAGAACCCCGCACATTGTTCAAACGCTTTTTCACCTAGCCTGGGCACTTTTTTTAATGCTTCTCTACCGGGGAAAGGACCGTTTTCTTTCCTATACTCCACAATGTTTTGTGCCAACCTGGGGCCCAACCCCGATACGTAAGTGAGTAACTTTTGGCTGGCAGTATTCAGATTTACCCCAACGTGGTTAACGCACAAGGAAACGGTTTGGTCCAAGCTTTCCTTTAAAAGCGTTTGGTTAACATCGTGCTGGTATTGTCCTACCCCTAGAGATTTGGGATCTATCTTAACCAGTTCTGCCAACGGATCCATAAGCCTTCTGCCTATGGATACGGCTCCGCGTACCGTTACGTCGTAATCGGGGAATTCTTCCCGTGCTTCTTTAGAGGCGGAATATACACTGGCGCCTTCTTCATTGACAGAATAGATTTGTACTTTATGCGGAAAGGCTATTTTTTTTAAAAACTGTTCTGTTTCACGACCGGCAGTACCGCTACCCACGGCAATTACCTGAATCTTGTAAGCCTCTGTTAACTGAGTAATCTTGCGCATGGCCTGGCTCCGTTCGTTCCTGGGAGGATGAGGGTAAATGGTATCGTTGTGAAGCAAGTCTCCTTGCTCACTCAAACATACTACCTTGCAGCCGGTACGGAATCCGGGGTCAATGGCCAGGACTCTTTTCTGCCCCAGAGGAGGTGCCAGCAGTAGCTGGCGAAGATTTTCCTGAAAGACTTTTATAGACTCTCGGTCTGCTTTGTCTTTATACTCGTTGAGTACTTCGTTTTCAATGGAAGGATGAATCAGCCTGCGGTACGCATCGGCCAGGGCCTCTTTCATATGCCAGGAAGCATGCGAGGCATCTTGGTTATATGCATTATGGCGGTCGTTCCTTAAGAACGTTTTCTCTGCCAATGTTTGCGGAGTTTGCTCTTGCCTGGGCTTTAAAACTACAGAGACAATGCCTTCTTTATGAGCCCTTAACAGAGCAAGCAGTCTGTGCGGAGCCATGGTTCTAAGGGTTTCTGTATGATCAAAATAATTGCGGTATTTGTCTCCTTCTTCCTCCTTTCCCTTTTGTACTTTAGCCATTACCGTCCCTTCTTTTTGGTACACTTCCCTAATTTGTTGCCTAAGTTCTGCATGTTCGCTGGCTATTTCTGCAATGATATCACGAGCACCGGCCAAAGCCTCTTCTGCAGAAGCTACTTCCTCTCCTGTATACTCCTTTGCCAATTGCAAACAGTCCTCGGTAACGTTCTCCATAATAGCCAGGGCCAGAGGCTCCAACCCTTTGCTGCGCGCCACAGAAGCCCTTGTTTTTCTTTTAGGTTTGTAGGGCAAGTACAAATCTTCCAAACGGTTCATCTGCCAACAGTTCTCAATGGCTGTCCGCAGTTCCGATGTCATTTTCTCTTGCTCTTCAATGGACCGAATGATGGCCTCTTTACGCTTGTCCAAAGCTTTGTAACTCTCCCATAACATGTGGATGGCGGCTACTTGTACTTCATCTAAGGATCCCGTTGCTTCTTTACGGTAACGGCTTACAAAGGGAATGGTAGCTCCGTCTTCCAGCAAGGTAACGGTATGTTCTACCTGCCACTCTTTAATGTGCAGCTCTAAAGCTATGAGTTCTATATGTTTTTTATTCATGTGAAACCTGAGATAACTGTTCGCGATAAGCAGAGAAAATACGCGATTTTGATACAAAACCCAAATACTTAGATTCGTTATCTAAAACAGGCAGGTTCCATGCTCCGGAACGTTCAAATTTGTGCATTACGCTTTCCATTCGTTCATCTACAAACACATAATCTAACGGGCGGTGCATAAGTTCATAGACATACACAGAATGGTACAGTTCTTTACGAAACATAATGGGTCGGATGTCATCCAGTGTAACCATTCCTTGCAAGCGACCTTCTTCATCAATGACCGGGAATAAGTTTCTTTTGCTTTCTTCCACCACTTGTATGAGATCTTCCAGACAAGAGTGAGGGCTAATGGGCAAGAAATTGTTTTCAATAATCTCTGAGGTCTTAAGTAAAGTCAAAACGGCCTGGTCGCTATCGTGTGTAAGGAGTTTTCCCTCTTTGGCAAGCCGTTTTGTATAAATAGAATAAGGTTCAAAGTTGCGTACGGTAACAAAAGAGCAGACGGCCGTAATGATTAACGGCATAAGCAGTTGGTAGCCTCCGGTAAGTTCGGCTATTAAAAATATGGCCGTAAGCGGAGCCTGCATAACTCCTGCCATAAGGCCAGCCATGCCCACCAAAGCAAAATTGGATTCCGGTAAAACAGAAATTCCTGAAAGATTAAGTACTCTGGCCAATACAAAGCCTAAAACGCCTCCCATAAACAAGGTGGGGCCAAAAGTGCCTCCTACTCCACCTCCTGCATTGGTAAAGGACATGGCCACTACTTTAAGTAAAAGTACAAACGTAAAGAAAACGGGGATAAACCAGAAACTGTTGCTAAGAGCTCCATAAATAAGGCTGTCAACCGCTCCTTCTACGTTGTTGTTGAGCAGCGCTGTTAACGATCCGTATCCTTCGCCGTACAACGGGGGAAAAAGCATGATCAGAAGTCCCAAAGCAACGGCAGACAGTGCCCACCGCGAATACTCGTTTTTAATGCGTTGTATACGTCCTTCCAGAAACAAGGTCATACGTGTAAAAAACAAGCTTACAAATCCGCAGGTAACACCCAGTACCAGGTAGTACGGGATGTTGGCTAAGAGAAAGGGTACGGGAGAGCTGGCAAAGCTTACATCACCACCCATAATAAGGGAAGAGACTGCCGTAGCCGTAATGGAAGCCGTCAGCAGAGGAATGATGGAGCCCAGGGTAAGGTTAAAGAGCAAGATTTCAAAACAGAAGAGAACGCCCGCCAACGGAGCTTTAAAAATCCCGGCAATGGCTGCAGCAGCCCCACAGCAGACAAGCAGGGTCACGCTTCTGTAATTCATTCCTAATTTTCTACCTACATTAGATCCAATAGCTGCCCCTGTATATACAATAGGAGCTTCTGCCCCTACACTTCCGCCAAAGCCAATGGTCATGGCACTGGATATGATAGACGTATAGCAATTATGGCCTTTGATAAGTGATTTGTTGCAAGAAATAGACTCCAACACACGCGTAACACCGTGCGAAATATTGTCTTTAACAAAATACTTGACAAACAGAAGGGTTAACAACATCCCCAGGCCGGGCAAAAGGAAGTATGCCAGACTTTCTGCCGGCAAACTTACGTGCGTTGTTAACAAATCTTTGATGAACTGAATAAACAACTTGAGCATTACAGCGGCCAAGCCGCTGAAAAGCCCAATGACCAGAGATAACACCAAAAGGAGTGTGGGCTCGGGTAAGTTTTTAATCTTCGTCCATATCTTCTGCAACATCAGTAAAGTTTGAGTCATCTGTTTCTGGGAAATCAACACCTTCCTCTCTCTCATCATCCCCGGAGCCGAAGATGTCTTTTTCGATTTCGTCGTAATCGTCAATCTTTACTTCCACCTTAACCAGGTAAATGGCTTCCGGGATCTCAAACGTAACAGCATAAAAGTACGTGCCGTCGGGTTTGTCAACTTTCATAATATCCCCCATATAATCTGCATAGCCACGGGGGTACTTTTCATTCCAGAATTGTAAAAGCTGGGGCGGCATATTGGTATAGCCTATAACCAGTCTTTTCTTATTGACCGGGGGTCTTTGTACCGGAGTTTTTTTCATAGGACATACAAAAAAAAACAGATTTTGTGCAAGTATACAATATTATTTTGAATTGCAAATTACATCCTTTCCGGTAAAACAATTCCGAGCAAATCCATAGCCGATTCAAGGACCGTTGCCACTTGTTGCAACAAGAGCAATCGCTGGTCGCGAAGGTCTCTATTTTCTTCATGAAGCACAGTGACTTCGTGATAATATTGGTTAAATCCCCTAGCCAGATCGTAGGTATAATTGGCTATTTGTGCAGGAGAAAAAACGGCTCCGGCTTCGGATATTATTTGTGGGTACGCAGCCATCGTTTTAATTAAGCTCAACTCTTTTTCCATCATGGGACAGTTATGCATCTGCCCTTTGTAACCGCGTTCCTCTGCTTTTCGTAAGATGGATTGAATGCGTGCAAAAGTATATTGAATGAAAGGACCTGTATTTCCGTTAAAGTCGATGGATTCTTCCGGGTCAAACAACATGGTTCTTTTAGGGTCCACTTTCAGGATAAAATACTTGAGTGCCCCCATACCCAACGTTTCGTACAGCCGGGCTTGCTCTTCAGGATTCATGTCTTCCAGTTTCCCCGACTCTAAAGACGTTTGACGGGCTGTTTCTACCATCCGATCCATCAGATCATCTGCATCTACCACCGTTCCTTCCCTAGATTTCATTTTGCCTTCCGGTAATTCTACCATGCCGTAGGAGAGATGGATCAGGTGGTCTGCCCAGGCATATCCCAGCTTTTTTAAAATGACTTTTAATACTTGAAAATGGTAGTTTTGCTCGTTACCAACCACGTATACATGCGTATCAAAGCCCGATTCGTCAAACCGGCTTACGGCCGTACCCAAATCTTGTGTCATATAAACAGAAGTACCGTCTGCGCGTAGCAACAATTTCTGGTCCAGTCCGCTTTCTGCTAAATCACACCAAACAGAACCGTCTTGTTTTTGATAAAAAACGCCCTCTTCCAACCCTTTTTCTACCAGTTGTTTTCCCAGCAGGTACGTATCGGACTCGTAATATATTTTATCAAAAGATACCCCAAGCCGCTCGTACGTTTCATCAAACCCTTTATACACCCAGCCGTTCATTTTCTTCCACAAATCCATTATGGCGGGGTCCCCCTGCTCCCACTTGACCAGCATATCCTGAGCCTCCAGAATAACGGGTGCTTCTTTTTCTGCCTGTTCCCGAGGTATGTTTTTTCCAATAAGTTCAGCTATTTGCTGTTGGTATTTCTCGTTAAAAAGAACGTAATAATCGCCTACCAAATGGTCTCCTTTTTTTCCTGTCGATTCCGGTGTTTCGTTCTTTCCCCATGTTTGCCAGGCAAGCATAGATTTGCTTATGTGAATGCCGCGGTCATTTACCAGATTTACTTTGATTACCTTGTGACCGTTGGCTTCCATAATGCGGGAAACAGACCAGCCCAAAACGTTGTTTCGTATGTGCCCCAAGTGGAGCGGTTTATTGGTATTGGGAGAAGAGTATTCTATCATAACTGTTTTCCCCGAGGGTGCTTTCTTACCAAAATGGGGAGTAATGACCATTTGTTGCAAAGTGTTCCTCCAAAACTCAGGTTTCATTGTAAGGTTCAAGAACCCTTTAATTACGTGGTACGAAGCCACCTGGGGAACGGCCTTTACCAAGAACTCTCCCAGCTCTCCCCCTGTCTGTTCCGGGCCTTTCTTACTCATCCTTAGCAATGGAAAAACCACCACCGTAACGTCTCCTTCAAATTCTTTTCTTGTAGCCTGCACCTGTATGGCTTCCGGAAGAGGAGTTGTTCCGTACAAGCTAAGAACGGCATTTTTTAAGGCTTTTTCTATGAGAGATGCTACATTCATTTGTTAAAATATTGGTTAATGGCCACTTTTACTTTGGGCGCAAGTACAAGCATAGTAAATACTGTGCAGAAAGCCATAAAAGCAAAGGCAATATCTATAATATCCACCACTGCCGTCAAAGGAATAACGGCTCCCATTACAAGGGTGCCCAAGAACAAGTAGTTGTAATAGTGCGCCCTGTGAGCTCCAAAAAGAAAGTTGGTACATTTTGTCCCGTAATACGAATAGGAAAACATAGTGGAAAATGCAAAGACAAATACTACTACCAGTAATAAATAACTGCCCCACCCGGGAATGGAGCGTTCAAAAGACTCCATGACCATTTGCATGCCTTGTACGTCAGATACGGTGTATCTGGCATTGATAAGCACAGCCAACGCCGTTAAGGTACATACCAGGCCCGAGTCTATAGAAGGTGCTATCATGGCTACAAGCCCTTCACGCACAGGTTCTGTATTGCGGGAAGCTCCGTGCATCAAAGAGGCTGTTCCCACACCGGCCTCGTTCACAAAAGCTGCGCGTCTGGCCCCTATCACTATAACAGACCCCGCAAATCCGCCGGCCCCCGCTTTCCATTGAAAAGCTTCTCTAAAAATAGAAGAGAATACAGCCGGCACTTCACCCCAGTTGGTTACAATAATGTAGCATACCAGTAGAAAATAAAATCCTACCATAAAGGGGACCATACGCGATGCCACTTTACCTATCCGGCTTATGCCGCCCAGTACCACTATGGCAACTATGCCGGCAATTACAGCCCCCGTGATAAAGCGCAGCCACAGGGTGTTCTCCATTCCTGCCGGAGAGTATACTACCGTTTGCAACGCTTCTGTAAGCTGATTAGACTGCATAAGACAAAATGTTCCTACAAGGCCAAACGTAGAAAACAGCACGGCAAGAGGTCTCCATTTTTTCCCCAAGCCCTCTGTTATCATGTACATGGTTCCTCCTTGCAGTTCGCCGGCACTGTCCCTACCTTTGTACATAACCGCCAGGGTTCCCTCAAAAAATTTAGTAGCCATTCCTACACAGGCACTAACCCACATCCAAAAAATAGCACCGGGACCACCTATGGTAATGGCAACAGCCACTCCGGAAATGTTTCCCAAACCAACCGTTGCGGCAATGGCCGAAGTAAGTGCTTGAAAAGAACTCAGTTGGCCCTCTGCTCTTTCTTCTTTAACTCCAACTGCTTTTAGAGCCCTTCCGTAATAGCGGAACGGAATAAACCGGGAGTATATCAAAAAAAATAAGCCTCCTCCTATAAGAATAAGGAAAAGAGGCAGGTTCAGCCAGGAGCTGAACGTATGCAGCAGGTTGCCTACTGTCTTGAACATAGGCTATCCCAAATAAGCTTTCAGTAATTTGCTTCTTGCGCTGTGGCGCAGCCTTCGGATGGCTTTCTCTTTTATCTGGCGAACACGCTCACGTGTTAATCCAAACTCCTCGCCAATTTCTTCTAATGTCATTTCTTGCGTACCAATTCCAAAAAAGTATTTCACAATATCTCTTTCTCTTTTAGATAAGGTAGAAAGAGCTCGCTCAATTTCTTTATTCAGGCTTTCATTGACCAGGCCGCGGTCTGCATTGGGGGAATCGTTGTTCACAAGAACATCCAGCAGACTGTTGTCTTCGCCGTCAATGAAAGGGGCATCTACCGATACGTGACGACCGGAAACGCGCAAAGTATCTGAAATTTTTTCGCTGGGGATATCCAGAATTTCCGAAAGTTCGTCCGGTGAGGGTACGCGTTCGTGCTCTTGCTCAAACCTGGATAAGGCTCTGTTGATTTTATTTAAAGACCCTACCTGATTGAGCGGAAGTCTTACAATACGGCTTTGTTCTGCCAGTGCCTGCAAAATAGACTGTCTGATCCACCAAACAGCGTATGAAATGAATTTAAAGCCTCGGGTTTCATCAAATTTTTCGGCTGCTTTTATCAAACCCAAGTTGCCTTCGTTAATCAAATCGGGGAGGCTAAGTCCTTGGTTTTGATACTGCTTTGCCACAGAAACAACAAACCTAAGGTTGGCCTTTGTTAATTTCTCAAGGGCCGTCTGATCTCCTTTCTTAATCCTTTGTGCCAATTCCACTTCTTCCTCGACAGAAATCAAGTCTTCCCTGCCAATTTCTTGCAAATACTTGTCCAGAGAGGCACTCTCTCTGTTCGTAATTGATTTTGTAATCTTTAATTGTCTCATCTACTGTAATAAAAATTCTAACTGCCCTTTTATACGTAAAAGAGCAGTTTAAGTTTCAAATTATTATAAAAAAGTTATAACAATCAGTTTCCTAACGCATAATAATACACAGAGCCGTCGGGGTATTTTCCTTCAATCAGTACCCCACGCTGTGACGTATGCACCCCTTGTACAAATTGCTGAACCGTACTAACAGGCTTCTGGTTTAGGTGCGTAATAACAAACCCTTTTTTAATGCCTGCCTGTTTTAATTTACCGTCTTCTATAGAGGTAACTTCTATTCCGCTGCGGATTTTCAGTTTATCACGCAAAGATTTGTCTGCTACACGCAAACCGACTCCCATAAAATGCGTCACCTCTCCTTCCGCCTCTCTGATAATTTCTGTATCTCCGGCCTGGCTCTGTAGGGTAGCCGTTACAGTAACCTCTTTGTTTCCTCTTAACAAAGTAAGCTTAACTCTGTCGCCCGGGCTGTATTGATTGATTTGTTCCTGGACAGCTGTCCCGGAATTCACCTCTCTTCCTTCTACTTTTAACAATACGTCTCCTTCTTTCACCCCGGCCTTTTCTGCAGCTCCATTTTTGGTAAGTTCATGTATGTATACGCCTTTTATATCCTTAATCTTCTTCTCTTTGGCTAACTCTCCGGTAATGTCTTGCATAGTAATTCCCAACAAGGCTCTTTGTACCACGCCATACTTACGAATGTCTTCTACTACTTTTCGTGCCATATTGGCAGGCACTGCAAAAGAATACCCGTCATAAGACCCGGTACGTGTGGCAATGGCCGTATTGATCCCCACCAGTTCTCCTTTGGCATTCACCAAAGCACCTCCCGAGTTGCCCGGGTTAACGGCTGCGTCTGTTTGGATGAAGGCTTCTATTTTAAATTCTTCACGGTAAGACGGTAGACTACGCCCTTTGGCACTAACAATTCCGGCCGTTATGGTAGAACGCAGATCGTATGGATTACCAATGGCAAGTACCCATTGTCCTAAACGCAACTCATCGGAATTTCCGTATCTCATAAAAGGCAGCCCGGTAGCTTCAATTTTCAACAAAGCAATGTCTGTAGCCGGATCTTTACCCACTACTCTTCCTTCAAACTGTCGCTTATCGTCCAGGGTTACTACCACTTCTTCTGCATCGTCAATCACATGTGTGGCCGTAATGATATACCCGTCTGCACTAACGATCACCCCCGATCCAGCCCCTACCTGAGGTCTGGGCTGCCTTGAGTCGCCATACCCAAAGAAAAAATCCAGCAGGCTTTGCGGTCCTTGCATAGACTGCCCGCGTTTCAACACTTTTACATGTACCACTGCTTGTACTCCTGTTTCTGCAGCGAATGTAAAGTCCGGAAATTGGACTTCGGGAAGAGAGACCTGATGAATGACCGGTTCGTCCCCCGAAGTAATATACACTTTTTCCACGTCTTTTGAAACTCCTGTGTAACGATTTACCAACAACGTGGTTCCTACACTTACAAGTGCTGTAATAATTACAACTAGTCCAATTCTGTTTTTCATATCTCTATATCTATTTAAATTTGACTATTTTTAATAAAATATTTCAAAATTCATACCAAGGTCATGAAACTGCCATTTTATAAGTACCACGGAACAGGTAACGATTTTATTTTAATCAACAACCTCTCTGACAATATTCACCTTACCGCAATGCAAATTAGCTTGCTATGCCACCGTAGATTTGGCGTTGGAGCAGACGGCCTTATGCTTTTGGAACCTGCCCGGGGAGCTTACGACTATTACATGACTTTTTACAATTCAGACGGGGCGGAAGGCACCATGTGTGGCAACGGAGGTCGTTGCCTGGTAGCTTTTGCCGATAGAATGGGTCTGAAAAACCACCATTTTATGGCCATTGATGGAGAGCACCGGGCCTCTATCACAGAAAAATCTCGAGACCATGCTCGCGTAAGATTGCAATTGCGCAATGTGGACAGCGTTAACCCGTACGGAAAAAACAGTTATGTAATCAACACCGGGTCGCTTCATCTGGTAAAGTTTGTTTCTGATGTGCAAGCCAGAGACGTTGCCACAGAAGGAGCTTATTGGCGCCGTCACAGCGATTTTGGCAAAGAAGGCATCAATGTTAATTTTGCCGAGATACTGGACAGCGGATGTCTTTTTGTGCGAACGTTTGAAAGAGGCGTAGAGGAAGAAACGTGGGCCTGTGGCACAGGGTCTGTAGCCGGTGCACTGGCTGCCCGTATTCATACAAAAAGCCCTATTAATCATTGGACCGTACAAACGAAAGGGGGTAACCTGGAAGTGGAGTTTCAACCTCAAGGCAATGCTTTTGAACAAGTTTTCCTTACCGGAGGGGCTGTTATGGTATTCAAGGGAGAGGTGGAACTGCGCACCTCGGCGGAAAAATAGCGCTGCCAATCCTTAGCATGGTACTGCCTTCTTCAAGGGCTATGGTATAATCTTGTGTCATACCCATAGAACAATGTAGAAATGCCGGTTCGTCTGCAAACGATCCGGTTTTTAATGTATCAAACAAGGTCCTAAGTGTTTTGAATTCACTTCTAACCAAGGATTGATCTTCCGAGAAAGTAGCCATTCCCATCACTCCGCATATCTTTACATGGGGCCACTCTTCTTTTAGTATTTCCAATACTTCCTGAGCGCTATAACCTTGTTTTGTGTCTTCCTTGGCAATGTGTACCTGCAGTAACACATCCTGCACTATTCCCAATCTTTCTGCCTGTATGTTTATGGCATGCAAAAGTCGGGTTCTGTCAACAGATTGAATAAGGACTGCTTTACCTACTACTTCTTTTACTTTGTTCGTTTGCAAACGACCAATAAAATGCCATTGTATATCGTTCGGTAACGTTGGGATTTTTTCAACCATTTCCCGAGACCTGTTTTCACCGAATATCCGTTGCCCGGCTTCATACGCTTCTTGGATCAAGGAAGCATTCTGCCCTTTAGATACTGCCACTAAAGTCACTTTATCCGGAAGTGATGCGCGCAAGCGTTTCACATATTCTTCAATCATCTCTTTCTGTTTTTCATTTGCTGTTGCTGTTGTCGCTGCATCTGTTCCAATCTCTGTTGAAATTTAGATTTTTTAGGCGTTGCCGGAGCCTTGGCTGCTTTCTCTTTCAACTGTTTGTACAGTTTTTCTTCGTCTACGAAGAACCTCTGGAAAATCCATGTTTGCAACATGGTGGTAAGGTTCGACAGCAAGTAATAATAACTGAGTGCAGCAGAAAGGTTATTGGCTACGGTAAGCATCATAATAGGCATAAAATAAAGCATCATGCCTTGCATACCCGGCATTTGCTGACCTCCGGTTTGTTGTTTCATATTCATTTTAGAATACAAAAACATAGAAACGGCCATCAACAAAGCAAACAAACTTATATGATCTCCATACAAAGGAATGTTGAATGGGAGGTCCAGTATGGAATCATACCCGCTCAAATCGTCTGCCCAAAGAAAACCTTGCTGACGCAATTCAATGGAGCCGGGAAAGAAACGGAACATGGCAAACAAGATGGGCATTTGAAAAAACATAGGCCAACACCCTCCCATCATTTTTACTCCTGTCTTTTTATACAACGCCATAGTCTCTTGTTGCTTCTTCATGGCGTCTTCTTTTTTGGGGTACTTCTCATTGATCTTATCCACTTCGGGTTTAAGCACCCTCATTTTAGCAGAAGACATATGAGACTTAAAGGTAAAGGGTGATATAATCAGTTTAATAAACAAGGTCATAAGGAGGATGATCAATCCAAAATTTCCTATAAACCGGTTCAAAAAATTAAACGTAGGTATGATCAAAAAACGGTTGATCCAACTTACCAAAAAGCCGCCCAGGGGTATGATTTGTTCAAAAGAACGTCCGTATTCTTTCAATGAATAGTATCCGTTAGGTCCAAAATAGAATTGCAACGGGAGGGTCTGCTCCTCTGTTGCCTGGTACGGAAGCTGTAAGAACGCACGGCAATCCATCAACAGTGTATCCGGGTTGTCCGGTGCATAAAAGCGAAAAGACAAATCTCCGCTGTTAAAGGTTTGGTCAGAAATAAGAATGGCAGAAAAGAATTGCTGTTGAAATGCCAGCCACTCTACACGCGTTTTGACAGATTGACTTGCCTCTGCCTTTCTGAGTCCCAATTTTTCTACGTCTTTTGTATTGGGATACTTATATACAATGGTAGAGTAGTTCTTTTCGTTATTGAACCCTTTTTCCAAATGGCGTATATGTACATTCCAGTTCAGGTCCATCTGCGTTACGTTTCTGGGAATGAATTTGTCCATCCCCATCAAGTTTACATGGAAAGTGAGCAGGTACGAATCGGGGTCAAGAATGTACTCGTATTCAATATACGAGCTTTCATCAAAATGCAGACGGTAGTTTAAAGCATTATCTGACTGAATGTCAAGCGTTTCAAAATAAAAATCACCGGTGTTTATTTGTTCTCCAACAAACAAGTCTATTCCCAGTTTATTGGCCGTGCCTTCAAAAAACACCAGGCTGTCTCCGGCATATGTTTTAAAGTTTTTTATCTGTACGCTGTAAGGACGTCCTCCCAAGTTAGAGAAGACTACTTTAAGTTTTTCGTTTTCAAGAATACGAAAAGTTTCTTCTCCCTGATGGCTGTTGTTCAACCAGACGTTCGTGTAACGTTCTGTTTTTGTTTGTACGGAAGGTTGTTCTTTTTGTACAGACCGGACGACTTCTTGTTCTTGTTCTTGTTCTTGTTGACGGATTTCCTGTGCATACTCAAGGGCTTCTGCATGGGCAATGGAATCACGAACAAACTGTTCTCTTTGCTGTTCTTTAGCCACCTTGGAATTGTACATACTAAATCCTACCAATATGGCCCCAATCAACAGAACAGCCCAAACTGTATTTTTATTCATTATTTTCTATTTGTTTGATCTTCTCTTCCAACTCGCCCAGTTCGCGTTTAGCTTCTTCTATCTTGCGGCAAGTGTCTGCTATAATCTTATCTGCATTTTTAGATTTGGCAAAAAATCCCATGTTGTTTTCCCATACAGCAATCTCGGATTCCAGTTGACGGAAACGCTGTATGTATTTATCGCGCCCGCTGCGTGTTTCTGCAGAACGTCCTCTGCCACCGCGTTGTGAGCCCCTGGGTTCTGTGAAGACCGGATTCAAATGACCAAAATGTTTGTTGATCAAATTTCTAAATGCTTGATTGATTCTGTCTTTCTCTTTGATGGGTACAAAACCTATTTGCCTCCATCTGTTCTGGAAATCCTTTAACAAACTTTGCAAATCTTGAACTGTTTCCGGATGCAGTGCTTCCAATTCCTCAATAAGCCCTTCTTTAGCTTTTAAATTGTTTTCGTAAGAAGAGTCCAATTTTGAAAAGTGTTCAGACTTACGTGTGAAAAAGGCGTCGCACGCCGAGCGAAATCGTTTCCAAACAGCATCTGCATGTTTGCGTGGAACGGGACCAATTTCTTTCCATTGTTTCTGAAAATGGATGAGTTGATCTGTTGTTCTTCGCCAATCGTCACTCATATTAATGGCTTCTGCCTGTTCGCACAAGGCCGTTTTACGTTCCAGGTTGTTCTGCATTTCTTTTTTAAAGTCTGCATAGAACGTTCTTTTTTGCCCATAGAACTTGTCACAAGCTGCACGAAAGCGATCGTATACCCTTTGGTTCTCTTTTTTGGTAGCAAAGCCAATGGTTCTCCACTCGTTTTGCAAGGCCTCCAGTTCTTTGGCTTGTTTATTCCAATTTATACCCTCGTCATCTACCATTTGAGCAATGACTTCTGCTTTTTCGCAAAGGATCAGTTTTTGTTCCAGGTTTTTTCTCTGTTCTTTCTTCTGTTCTTCAAAATGTTGCTGATGCCTTACGTTAATGGCCGTAGTACTTGTTTTAAAACGTTCCCACATGGGTTCCCTAAGGTGACGGGCTATAGGACCTGTTTCTCTCCATTCTTCATGCAGTTTCTGAAGTTTGTGAAAAGCAGAAACAACATTGGGCTCTTCTACCAGTGCTTCTGCACGTTCGCACAGTTTTTCTTTAATTTCCAGATTGCGTTTAAAGTCCAGATCGCGCAATTCGTTGTTGATTTTTACATAGTCGTAAAACTTCTCAACGTAATGCTGGTATGTTTCCCATATATCTTTTGTCCTGGAAAGAGGCACAGGGCCTACTTCTTTCCAATGCAACTGAAGGGCACGAAATTCCGGGAACGTATGATTGATGTCTTCCTGTTTTTCTAAAAGCGTTTTAATACCTTCAATGATTGACAGCTTTTCCTCCAAATTCCTTTCCTTTTGCTGTTCTATGCTGCGCAGAAGATCTGCCCTCAACACTTTGTAGCGGGCATACAGCTTTTTAAAAGTAGTTTCGTCTGCACTTTCCTGTGCTTTTTCCTGTACTTCTTCTCCGGGCGTTACCGGTGGTTGGTCTTTTTTTAATAACTTATAAAAGCATGATTTAATAAGTTCTGCATTTTTATGCATCTCTGTTTTATCTTCTGCTTCTATGAGTTTTTCAAAAACAGAAAGGAGCTCAGGAATAGCCATAGCTGTATAGTCCTTACTTTCCATTGGTTTTGTTTCAGTATTCTGCTCGAGGGGTGCAGAAAGTTTCTTATCAGGATCCATCTTACTTAGAAAAGGAATTAGTGTTTATAGCTTGCAAATGTAATGAAAAACTATAATATATTGAATAATGATTACTTTTGCCACGTTATGAGAATTGATATAATTACAGTTCTTCCCTCTTTACTGGAAAGTCCGTTGTCTCATTCCATTATAAAAAGGGCCAGGGAGCAGTCTTTGGTGAACATACAGATACACGATCTGAGGCCTTACGGGAAAGGGAAATACAGACAAACAGACGATTACCCTTTTGGCGGAGGAGCAGGGATGGTCATGATGATTGAACCCATTTACCGCCTGATTGAAAAGTTAAAAAAAGAACGTAGTTATGATGAAATTATTTATACCACACCGGATGGGCTCCCTTTTACTCAAAAAGAAGCCAACCGTCTGTCTTGTCTAAGAAACATCATTCTCTTGTGTGGCCATTACAAAGGCATTGACCAAAGAATAAGAGACCATCTGATAACCCGCGAACTATCCATTGGAGATTATGTGCTTAGTGGAGGAGAGTTAGCTGCAGCAGTGGTCACCGATGCCGTTGTTAGGCTACTTCCCGGAGTTTTATCAGACGAAACCTCGGCCTTAACAGACACGTTTCAAGACAATTTGCTGGCTCCTCCCATCTATACGCGTCCCGCCGATTTTAGAGGTTGGAAGGTTCCGGAAGTACTGTTGAGCGGAGATCCGGCAAAAATTACGGAATGGGAAGAAAAAGAAAGCCTGAGCCGTACGGAGCGGCTCAGGCCTGATTTATTGGATCCCACTATGGGCTCTAGATAGGTCCTAAATTTCTTCTCATAGCAGCCAACATGGTGTTTTTTAACAAAGAAACTCGCGTCATGGGTCCCACCCCTCCCGGTACCGGAGTAATGTAACTGCAGCGTGGAGCTACTTCTTCAAAATCTACGTCACCCACCAATTTATACCCCGATTTTGTATTTTTATTTTCTACACGACTGATGCCCACGTCAACTACTACAGCTCCTTCTTTGACCATATCTGCCTTGACAAATAACGGTTGCCCCATGGCAGCCACCAATATATCTGCCCTGCGTGTGATTTCTTCTAAGTGTAAGGTTCTGGAATGGCATAAAGTTACCGTACAGTCTCCGCGGTACCCTTTTCTGGAAAGAAGGTTGGCCAAGGGTTTGCCTACAATGTTACTGCGTCCCAAAACTACACATTCCTTTCCTTGCAAAGGGATGTGAAAATAATCCAGAAGGTCCACAATTCCACCGGGAGTAGCGGCTACTAGAGACGGAAGTCCCATAACCATACGACCTACATTTAACGGATGGAAACCGTCTACATCTTTGTCGGGGTCAATGGTTTCTATAATTTCTTGTTCGTTCAGATGCTCCGGAAGCGGTAACTGAACTATAAGCCCGTCTACCCCATCATCCTCATTGATGGATTTAACACATTCAATAAGTCCTTCCTGGCTGATGGTAGCTGAAAGTTTGTAAACGATGGATTCCATACCTACCTGGCGACAATCGTTCTCTTTGCTTTTAACATACGAATGGCTTGCAGGATCGTCTCCCACAAGGATCGCAGCCAGGCGAGGTTTCCTGCCAAATTCCCGGCTCCAGCGGTCCACATCACTCATAATGTCTTTTTTAATGGCTTCTGCTGCCATTTTTCCGTCCAGTAATTTCATGATTATATTCCTCCTTTTCTCATAGATTGCATCATGGATGCTGCGCCACCTTTTCTTAGGTTTCTCATCATCCTGCGTGTTTCATTAAATTGTTTTATCAATCGATTAACTTCTGTGATGGACGTTCCGCTACCGGCAGCAATGCGTTTACGTCTGCTTCCGTTCAAAACAGACGGGTTGTCCCTCTCTTGTGGTGTCATGGACCCTATAATAGCTTCTATTTCCTTAAAGGCATCGTCCTCTATATCAACATCTTTCATGGCTTTAGATGCTCCCGGAATCATGGCAGCCAGGTCTTTGATGTTCCCCATTTTTTTAACTTGTTTAATCTGTTTAAGAAAATCATCAAAGTTAAAACTGTCTTGAGCCAGTTTCTTGCGAAGCTTTTTGCTTTCTTCCTCGTCAAATTGTTCCTGGGCTCTCTCTACCAGTGTCACTATGTCTCCCATACCCAGAATCCGGTCAGCTATACGTGCCGGGTGGAATACATCCAGGGCATCCATTTTTTCTCCTGTACCGGCAAATTTGATGGGTTTATCAACAACGGCACGTATAGACAAAGCCGCTCCCCCACGTGTATCGCCGTCCAGTTTACTAAGTACTACGCCGTCAAATTGTAGTTTCTCATGAAACGCAAGAGCCGTTTCTACCGCATCTTGTCCTGTCATAGAGTCTACAACAAATAATGTTTCTGTGGGATCTACGGCCTTCTTTATGGCGCTTATTTCCTCCATCATCACCCGGTCAATGGCCAGGCGGCCGGCCGTATCTATAATTACTAAATTGTAATTCTCTTCACGCGCTTTTTTTATGGCGTTTTTCGCAATTTGTACCGGGTCTTTACTCTCTTCCTCTGTATAAACCTCTGCTCCCACTTGTTTCCCAAGTACTCGCAACTGCTCAATGGCTGCCGGTCTATACACGTCTGCGGCTACCAACAAAGGCCGCATCCCTTTTTTCTTTTTCAAGAACAAAGCTAGTTTTGCAGAAAAGGTGGTTTTCCCCGACCCTTGCAAACCGGCAACAAGTACTATACCCGGCTCTCCTTTTATATTGATCCCTACAGCTTCGGTACCCATCAAATCAACAAGGCGGTCGTGGACTATCTTAGTCATCATTTGACCTGGCCTTACCGACCTGAGTACATCTTGTCCCAATGCATCTTCTTTTACCTGATCACAAAAATTTTTGGCTACCTTGTAGCTCACGTCTGCTTCTAGCAGGGCACGACGGACATCTTTCAAAGTTTCCGCCACATTAATCTCTGTGATTTTTCCTTCTCCTCTAAGTAGTTTGAACGAACGCTCCAACCTGTCTGTAAGATTTTCAAACATATATTTTATCAGTTATTTTATTAAAAAAGTAATGGTTTGGGCCCTTCACGAATGATGACCGGCTCGGGTCCGGTACAATCTATAATGGCAGAAGAGTCCAGTCCTCCCGATCCTCCGTCTATAACTACGTCTACCTGGTCTCCAAAACGGTCATAAATGAGTCCCGGATCGGATAGATAGCCGGGCTCTTCTTCATCCCACGGCAACGAAGTAGAAACGATAGGAACCCCTAGTTCTTTTAGAATAATTTGAAGTATGGGATTGTCTGGAACGCGTATGCCTACCGTTCGCTTTTTGCCTTTAAAAAGTTTGGGAATTTGACTGTTTCCCTGAAGCAAAAAAGTGAAGGGCCCCGGAAGGTTTTTTTTCATCATCCTAAACACGTGGTTGTTCAAGGGTCTGCAATAATTAGACAGCTGTGATAAATCATTGCATAAGAAAGACAATCGGGTAGAAGGAGTATAATATCCTTTGATTCTTTCCATATTTACAACGGCACCCAGGTGGTCAAGAGAACAGCCCATACCGTATACACTGTCGGTAGGGTAAATCACAATACCCCCTGCTTCAAGTGCAGATACCGCCATGTGAACCAGACGGTCCTGAGGATTATCCGGATGTATTTTTAGTAACATAATTATTTATAGATCCGGCGAATAATAAGCTTGTGCCAATTCTTTCTGGTTGTAACGCATACCCATAACCTGTCCATACGCTCCTGCAGAGCAGATAACCAAGAGGTCTCCACGCGATGTTTCTTTCATTTTCACAGCTTCATCAAACCTGTCTGCAGACTCGCATACAGGACCTACCACATCGTACGTCTTATTTTTAGAAGATTCCGAGGTAAGGTTATATATGGCATGACGGACGTTGTAGAGTGCAGGTCTAATCAAATCATTCATACCGGCATCTAAGATTACAAATTCTTTTTCTTTACCTTTTTTCACAAACAGCACTCTGGAAATCAGAAAACCACATTGTCCTACCAACGTTCTTCCCGGTTCAAAATGAACTTTTTGTCCTTTTCTTACTTCCAGGTTATGGTGGATGGTTTCAAAATACGTTTCAAAGGGGCTTATTAGGTTTTCTATAGGTTTTTCATAATCAATAGCCAAGCCTCCTCCCATATTTATATGTTCCACATTTATATTTTTCTGCTCAAACCATTTCTGAAAAGTGTTCATTTTCTTGCACAGTTTTTCAAACACGTCCATGTCTGTAATTTGAGAGCCTATGTGCATATGCAAGCCAAGGAATTTTACGTTTTCACACGAATTGATTACCTCAAGCGCTTCTGTAAGGTCTTTCCCTGAAATTCCAAATTTATCTTTTGCCCGCCCTGTGGTTATATGTTTGTTTGTTTTGGCATCTATATCGGGGTTAAGCCTAAGAGAAATGCCTGCTTTTTTCCCCATCTGTGCCGCCAAATCGTTGATTACCTTAATTTCCGGAACAGATTCGCAATTAAAAGAAAAGATATCGCCTTGCAGAGACATGCGAATCTCTTTGTCAGTTTTTCCTACTCCTGCATATATAATAGTATCGGGATCAAAACCAAGATCCAGGGCCAGCTGCACTTCATTACCGCTTACACAGTCGGCTCCCAGTCCGGCACGGTGGATAATCTCCAATATTTGTGGATTCGCATTGGCTTTCATGGCATAATGTGCATGATAGCCGTATTTCCTAATAAGCTTAGTATACAGCCGGAGGGTTTGATCCAGGATGTCCAGATCGTAAAAATAAAAGGGCGTTTCAAGACGTTTGAACGCGTTAATAAAACGTGCTAGTTGCATATTTAATTGAACATAATACCGGACAAACTTAACATTTTTTTGAATAAGTGCCTTCCATGCAATAAAAAAACCGAGGGTGCTGCAGCATCCTCGGTTTTTAGACTTAGTCTTTAACTAGGGTTTGTTGATTGTATCCTTAATCAACCCGACAAGACCTGTGATAATAGCAACCAAAAGAGTTCCTACTCCCAGGAATGCAAAAATAAATCCGGATTCAAAGTCAAGCAGACCCTGCCACATATCTTTGAGAATTGTTAAAATTACGTCCATATTTAATTCGAATTAAAGTTATTATACCTACTCTTTTTATTAAAAGGATTTTCGGATTACTCCCGGAACCTTCCAGTTATTTAGGTTGGTTTTTTTCCAAATAGAGGTTCTACCACAAAGGGCAAAATTGCACCTATCAGTACAAAAATCAAAGCCAACCACCAGTTGGATTCAGGGTCGTGAATGAGACCTTTAAGCATTGTAATAAAATCTACCATGGTATTTATTAGTTGTTAAATGGTTAAAAATTCAATGAACACTGACAAAGTTAAAAATCTTTTTTTAACTACCAAACACCGAACCATCAATTGTTATGCTCTTTTCGCAGTAAGTCTGTGACTGTTTTCACCGGATTAAAAGTGTCCATAGGTACTTCTACAAACACTGTATTCCATCGGCTCATGGCTCCATTCCACAATCCGGGAAGCTCCAAAGCCTTTAAATCTCTGCCTTCCAGCGTCTTGTAAGATACAAACCCGGTGTCTTCGTCTGCGTACTTTTGCAGAGGATATACGTGCCCATGTACATCTTTAATGGAACATACCAAATCAACCGGATTAAAATGGGTGGCATTGTATTTTTTTCCGTTCAATTGTACTTCTTCCAAAATTTGAAGCGAACTGCTTCCATCACGCTCCCTTATCCTAAATGGTCCGCCTCCGGGTTCATCGGTTATGGGTACCATACCACATACCCGCAGGGGTCTGTCCAAAACAGATAACAAATAAGAGGCGTAAGCCCGGCGGTTTTCCCTAGAAAACGGAGCATGGGTAATGCAAAAAGTGTCGGTCAGAAAACGGGAGATTTCTTGCAACAGTTCTTCTGTCACTACCTCTTGCTGCTGCTTTAGTATATTAATATAGGTATGCACCCGATCTTTGCAATGAACCAGATAGCCGGCCAGCACCTTTCTCCAATGAATAACAGGTTCCAGCAAGGCTTCCGGCACTACGTTGTCAATGTTACGGATAACAATCAGGTCTTCTTTGAGCCTGTTCAGGTTCTTAAGAAGTGCACCGTGCCCTCCCGGCCGGAAGAGCAAGGTACCGTCTTCTATACGGAACGGAACGTTATCCGGGGTAACTGCCAGGGTATCCGTAGAAGGGCTCTGGAGAGAAAACCCCACGTGAAAGGTAAGTCCAAACCGCTTTTCAACCGTACTCCTTACGTGTTTCCACAGCTCCTTAAACCGTTCCAGGTGTTCTTCAGATACGGTAAAATGAACGGAAACCGTTCCGTTTGGATTGGCCGTAGCCAGTGCAGCTTCTGTAAGATGTTCTTCAAAGGGGGTTTTTGGACCTTCGGGATATTTATGAAACGGAATGAGTCCTTTAGGTAAAAAGGCAAAATCCAGCCCGTTCCTGTCCAGCAAGATATCTAATATACCCAATGCGTGGGAGGTGTCAAATCCTTCTTCCTTTTCCAATAAAGGATAAAAAGCGAAACGGTGCAGTTCCTCAAAAAAAACTTGGGCATTCCCGGACAACCCTTCACGGCCTCGGCTTTTTAATACCTCCTTTGCCTTAAAAAGGTCTTTGAACATGCGACTGGCTGCTCCGGACGCCGGCACAAATGACGCCCTGGTTCCATTCCAGCCTTTGTAAATTTGTATGTACTTATTTTGTTCTTCCGGGCTAAGGCAGGTAATTCCATTTCCCGGTACGGCCGGGCCCAGGACCTCCAAAGGCGGGAAGCCCTGTTTGAAAAACACGAGTTGTTTTTCTATGTCTTCCATAGTTAATCCTTTGTTCCGGATGGTTTCTTTGTCTTTTACTGTAAACATATTTTTAAAGAGTACACAAATTCAGGCGTTTGTATTGTTCAGGGGTCCACTCTCGTCTGAAAATGTAGTTGTTTCTATGTTCTTCAAACCGCTCGGGGGCTTTTCGCAAGCGCTCGTCTTCTTCCATTATGGGAAAGCATTGTTTAAAAAGTAAATGCGCCGGCACATGGCATGCCGGTGGCAAATCTACTGTATATTCCAGCAAGTCTTTCCAATCAAAATGAGCGGCCAATGCCCGAACAACCGTTTGCGAAGCGTTTCTTTTTCCTTCTACTGAGTATCCTGCAATGTGTGGTGTGGCAATGTCTGTTGTTTTTAAGGTTTCCACGCAAATATCAGGTTCTCCCTGCCATACGTCTAGGACAATACCTCCAAGTCGTGTAACAGCGCTGCGCAAAGCACGCTCATCAACCACCCCTCCGCGTGAGGTGTTTATAAAACATGCCCCTTCCTGCATGTTTGCAAAAAAATCGCTGCCGGCCATACCTTGGGTAGAAGGATCTAGTGGAACGTGCAAGGTGACTACATCGGCATGTTTTAGCAAGTAGTTCAGTTCACAAAACCCTTGCGATCCTTCTGCCAAAGCTCTGGGAGGGTCATTCAGCAGAAGTTTCATTCCCAGTTGTTTTGCCAATCGGGTTACTTTGCTCCCCACGTTTCCCACTCCTATAATGCCCATACTCTTCCCGCACAAATCTATGCCTTTCAATGCTGCGCACATAACGAGCGAGGTAAATACATATTGCACTACAGCACCGGCATTGCATCCCGGAGCATTTACCACTTTAATACCGGCAGATGCACAATAATCCAAATCTATATGATCTGTACCAATGGCGGGAGAACCTATAAAAGAAACAGGGCTGCCTGTAAGCAAACAGGCAGAGCACCGGGTGCGTGTTCTTATCAAAAGAGCGTCTGCCTTGCGTACCCTTTCCGTCACAATCATGGGGTAAGGCAATCGTTCTATTTGAGCATGTTGCTGCGTAATGCCTTCCAAATAAGGGATTTGTTCATCAATAATAATATAGGGCCTTTTACGCATAGCTAACGGATGATGAGTTCTTTTACCAGGTCTTTAGATAACAGGGCGTTGAGTTCTCCTTTAAGAAAAGATTTTTGCATATCCAGCTGGCAACGCAAAACAGACGACTGTATGCATACGGTATAAACGCCGTTTTTGAAAGAACGTTGTACGCAACGGGCAGCGGCTGCTGACCCCACCAACTCATCCCATGCCTTATGAATGCGGAGTGTCTCCAGTCCTTCTGCCAGGCCTGTTTCTTTAAGCGTCTGCTCCAGAACATCTTTGAGCGATCTAGTCTTCTGTTTTTTCATGGGTAAATATCCCTTCTCTAACTCTAAAAATTTTTCGCGGGCCTCCTAACGCCTGAATGATTTCCTCTATCCTTACTTTGTTGCTGTCTGTCAGGAAAATTTGTCCAAACCCATCTTCTACAACCATGTGCAACAACCTAGAGACCCTTTGTGCATCCAGCTTGTCAAAAACGTCATCTAATAGCAAAAGCGGATCCAATCCTTTCATTTGTTTGATCAAAGAAAACTGTGCCAGTTTAAGAGCCAAAAGATACGTTTTTTGCTGACCTTGCGAGCCACAAATTTTCAACGGGTGTTCTCCCAGAGAAAAGCGAATATCATCGCGCTGAATGCCTACACTCGTATATTGCAAAATTTTATCTTTTTCTACATACTTATCCAAAAGCTCTTTCATGGGGGCACTGTTCAAGTCTGATTGGTAGCTCAAATCTATTTGCTCCTTATCTGAAGAAAGCAAGCGGTAATAACGGATCACGTGCGGATGCAGCAGACGGCACAACTGGCTGCGCCTGGCATGTATGGCATCTGCTCGTGAGGAAAGCGCAGCGTCCAGCGCTTTGAGCACATCGAGTGAGAGGGTATTCGATTTTAACAGCCTATTTCTTTGACTCAGCAACTTGTTATATTCCAATACGTTTTGCAGATAATCGGGTTCTGTTTGCGAAAGAAGAAAATTCATGTACCTGCGTCTTTCCTCCCCCGGGCCATATACAAGCGAAGTATCTTGCGGGGAAACCATAACTACAGGAATCAACCCTACGTGCAAAGAAAGCCTTGGGTACCGCTTCCCGTTTCTTTTGAACACTTTATCTCCCGTAAGCGGTACGGTACATGCAATTTTTTCTGTCACCCCCTTTCCCATATCGTATTTCCCAAACAGGGTGAATTCCCGGTTCTCGTGGCGTACCACATTACGGTCCGGAATCGATAAAAAGCTTTTACATACACTCAGGTAGTATATGGCATCCAGAAGGTTAGTCTTTCCTTCTCCGTTGTCACCGTACAACACATTGATCCCCGCAGAAAATTCCAATTGAGCGTTAGCAATGTTTTTAAAACCAGAGATCAACAACCGCGATAAATGCATACAGATTCCTTCTAATGGTGTGCAAAAATACTAAATTTTGCGTATATTTGCCGCCTCAAATCAAAGACCTATGTCAAAAAAGAAAAGCAGCTCTAAGCACAAGCAAAAGAAAGAAGAAACGGCCATTGTAGCCGAAGCCATCAGCAAATCGGAAGAGTTTCTGAATAAGTACAAAAACCATATCATGTATACGGTCATTGGCATCATTGCCTTGCTGTTACTTGGGTTTGGTTATATAAAGCTGATTCGTGATCCTAAGCGTGAAGAAGCGTTAGCTCAATTGTATCCTGCAGAACAATATTTTCGTATAGATTCGTTTGACCTGGCTTTAAACGGAGACGGAAACAACTTGGGTTTTAAAGACATTATCAGCGAATACAAAAAGTTGGCCGGTCCCGTAGTTTATTTTTATGCAGGTGTTTGTGAACTCCATTTGGAAAATTATGAAGAAGCTATTGAATACCTGAAAAAATACAAATCAGGGGATGAAATCATTCAGGCACGGGCCTATTGCAATATCGCAGATGCGTACGTAGGACTGGATGATTTGGACAATGGCATTTCCTGGTATTTGAAAGCAGCAGGTTATAAAGACAATGCCTATGCTGCAGGTTATTACAAAAAGGCAGCTCTCTTAATGGAAGAAAAGGGCGATTATCCGGGAGCCCTTGATCTATACCATACCATTAAGATAAAATACCCTTATACACTAGAGGGAATGGACATTGATAAATACATAATGCGTCTGGAAGTATTGATGCAGTAAATACAACCGCTTTGTTATGGGGAGGGCTTTTGAGTACAGGAAGGCAAGGAAAATGAAACGCTGGGGAAACATGTCACGTACCTTCACCCGGCTGGGAAAAGAATTAACCATGGCTGCCAAAGAGGGTGGTATTCATCCGGAAAACAACCCGCGTCTGCGTGCAGTTATTCAAACAGCACGTTCAGAGAACATGCCCAAGGATAATATAGAAAGAGCCATACGCAGGGCAGAAGAAAAAGACAAAGGAGATTACCGGGAAGTAGTTTACGAAGGATACGGTCCGCACGGCATAGCTGTACTTATAGAAACGGCTACAGACAATACTACCCGTACCGTAGCCAACATTCGTTCCTATTTCAACAAAAGCGGCGGAAGCCTTGGAACCTCTGGCAGTGTGGAGTTTATGTTCGATCACATGTGCGTATTTCGTATAAAAGAAGAACCGGATATGGATCTGGAAGAGCTGGAACTGGAGTTGATAGATTATGGGGGAGAGGAAGTTTTCAAAGATGAGGACAAAGAAGAGGAAATTGTCATTTACGGTGCTTTTGAATCTTACGGAACCCTTCAAAAATTTATTGAAGAAAGAAACCTGGAACTGGTAAGCGGAGGGTTTGATCGCATAGTAAACGGAGAGCTTAAAGAATTGGCTCCACCTGAAAAAGAAGAAGTAGAGGCCTTACTGGAAAGGATAGAAGAAGACGACGACGTTCAGAACGTTTACACCAATATGGCCTAGAACAAAACTAATCGGTTACAGTAAGCCTGTCGTCCAGCAGTCTGTTGTGGTATTGCTGCCTGAAGGCTTTAAGGAAGAGCTCATTATCGGGTTCTTGGAAGGAGAGAGAATCGCGTATATTTCTGCCAAAAGCAAAGTAACTGTACGGGTGATTCAGCCACTCCAATACCGTAGGCATAATATCAATTTGCTGTGTAGGATGTCCGTATTCTGCTCCTTCCGGAATAAGTGTTCCTGAAGGGTCGTAATACAATAAAGGTATGGCCATACTTTCTGAAGCCGTCTGATACAGGGGGTTAGTACGGGAAAAAATCCCGTGATCGGCTACCAACACAAACAAAGTATGTTCATACCAGCTGCTTTCGGCAGCCCGTTCAAAAAATTGTTTTAATGCATAATCTGCATACCCAATGCATGGGTGAACGGGATCTGTTCCTTCCGGAAATTGGCCCTCGTATTCTTTAGGTATCACAAAAGGGTGATGAGAAGAAAGAGTAAACAGGGCTGCCGCAAAAGGCTGTGGAAAAGAATCTAAAGTAGCGGCAAAAAATTGCAAAAAAGGCTCGTCCCAAATACCCCAGTACCCATCGTAAAAAGAGTTGTCACCAAACTCATTCATTCCGTAATACGCATCAAATCCAAAATGACGCGCCATTCCGTCCAGTCCCATAGATCCGTTGGGAGCCCCATGGAAAAATGCCGTAGTATAGTTTCTTTTTTTTAAGGCCTGGCCCAGTCCTTCTACCTTGTTAAGGGCATACGGCGTAAGGGCAAACGATTGTTCCGGGGAAGGAATGCTCCCCAGGATAGAGGGAATGGCATCTACAGATTTTCGTCCGTTTGCATAAGCCTTTGTACAAGAGAGCGAGTGCATAGCCAATACATCCAAAAAAGGCGTATAGGAGGGAGCTGTACCTTCGTTCAAGCTCCCTATGTACTCTTTGGAAAAACTTTCTAGAATAAGAATTACCACATTCCGCTCTACAGCCTCTGTATACGCTGTCTGCACCTCTTCTTTATGGACCTCTTTCCTGTGAACAGGAGTGTAAATGCGTTCCAAGTCTTCCTCTGAACGGAAATAGTCCAATCTTTCCAAAGCCGGTTTCCCAAAAGTGCGTATGATGCAAAACGGAGTGTTCAAAACCAACCCCGTCTGTAAGGGGTCTCTTACATAAGCCGTAGCGTTGCTGAGCGTAATGGGTCTGGTGGTTCTGTCTGTTCCACCTCGGATGGCAATGACGGCAAGGCCTGCTGTCAAGCCCCAAACAAATAGACGAGTCATAAAAAAACGAGCCGTAAACAACGGACGGACCGGAAGCTTTGAAGACTTGTAACCGGAACGTCCGTAACCAAACCAAAGGAACCCCGTAAGAACAAGCCACAGAACGACCATAAAAGCATGATCTGTTAAAGCGCGAAGTACAAGCGGTCCCAGATGTGTTTCGTTGGAAAACTCACGAAAAAAAGTAAAGTCCGTTCTTCTAAGAGTTGTGCGAAAAAACACAAAATCAAACAGTTGGACTAAAAAACCGGCTCCGTTCGTTACCATAAACAGAGCCTTTAAAAAACGCTGCCATCCTTTTGAATAAACAAACGGTAACGGTAAAAGAGCCAACAACAGGTAAGGTCCGTTCAGGTAAAATAAAGCAGCCAAGTCAAAGCGCAGGCCTCCTCGCAAGATCTCTTTCCACAAAGCAAGCGGTATTTCCAAAAACAAGTATTTGTTGTACCAATAAAATCCTATTCTGGTCAGAAAGAACAAGAACAGAACTAAGGCCATACGTTTTATCAAAATAAACAAATAGCGAATTGCGGTATGGTTTTTGGGGCTGTTTACTATTTTCATACGTAATTACTACAAATGTAAAGAATCTATTATTATATTAGACTTTTCAGATAAATTTCATACTTTTGCAGGATTAAAAATCAAATTATGATTACACATATCGAGCATATTGGCATTGCCGTAAAATCTCTTGAGACAGCCATAGCTTTTTATGAATCAAAGCTTGGTCTGAAATGTTATGCCATAGAAGAAGTCCCTGATCAGAAGGTTAAAACAGCGTTTTTTCAGGTAGGTCAAACAAAAATAGAATTGCTGGAAAGTACAGACCCTGAAGGCCCTGTTGGTAAGTTTCTGGAGAAAAGAGGAGAAGGGGTTCACCATATAGCTTTTGCTACAGAAGGACTTGCAGAAAAGCTGGAAAACCTGAAAAACAAAGGGGTTCGGCTTATTGATCAGACACCGCGTAAAGGTGCAGAAGGGTTGCAAATTGCTTTTCTTCACCCCAAAGACACCCTGGGGGTATTGACGGAATTGTGTGAAGATCCCAATAAGTAAATATTCAATATTCAATAAATTAAATACACTGTAATTAAAATGAGCAAGCAGTTGGAACAGGTCAAGGAGTTGATTCAACTCCGGGAAAAAGCCCGCCTTGGAGGGGGTCAAAAACGTATAGATGCACAGCATGCAAAAGGGAAATGTACAGCTCGTGAACGAATAACCATGCTTTTGGACGAGGGAAGTTTTGAGGAGTTTGATATGTTCGTTACACACAGAAGCACCAATTTTGGCATGCAAGAAAGAGTTATCCTTGGAGACGGAGTAGTCACCGGATACGGGACCATTGAAGGGCGGCTTGTTTATGTTTTCGCGCAGGACTTTACTGTATTTGGAGGTTCTCTCTCGGAAACCATGGCTATGAAAATCAATAAGATTATGGTACAAGCCATGAAAGTAGGAGCTCCTCTCATAGGCATTAACGATTCCGGTGGAGCACGTATCCAGGAAGGGGTGAACGCCCTGGCCGGTTACGGTGAAATTTTCCAAAACAACATTTTGGCATCGGGTGTAATTCCGCAAATTTCAGCACTTTTTGGTCCGTGTGCCGGAGGCGCTGTATACTCCCCTGCCTTGACAGACTTCACCATTATGATGAAAGGGTCAAGTTACATGTTTCTTACAGGTCCCAAAGTAGTGAAAACTGTGACCGGTGAAGACGTAACGCAGGAAGACCTGGGAGGTGCGCAAGTGCATGCCAGCAAAAGCGGTGTAGCGCATTTTGCCGTAGAAACAGAAGACGAAGGCATTGAGCTTATTCGTAACCTGCTCAGTTACCTGCCACAAAACAATATGGAAGAAGCACCTTATGTAGAGTGCTCCGATCCTATTGATCGTTTGGAAGATTCACTCAACCAGATTATTCCCGACAGTCCTAACAAACCTTACAACATGTACGATGTGATTCAGAACATTGTGGATCACGGTGACTTTTTAGAGGTACATAAAGATTATGCCACTAACATCATCACCGGTTTTGCAAGGTTTAACGGTTCTTCCGTTGGCATTGTTGCCAACCAACCGAGGGTACTTGCCGGAGTGCTTGATATTAATGCTTCACGCAAAGCCGCGCGTTTTGTACGCTTTTGCGATGCTTTCAACATTCCCATCATAACGTTGGTGGATGTTCCGGGATTTTTGCCGGGAACACAGCAAGAATACGGAGGGGTGATTTTGCACGGAGCTAAATTGCTGTATGCTTATGGCGAAGCTACTGTACCCAAGATCACAGTCATCTTAAGAAAAGCATACGGAGGAGCCTATATAGTAATGGGTTCCAAACACTTGGGAGGAGACCTCAATTACGCTTGGCCTTCTGCAGAGATTGCCGTTATGGGTCCCTCGGGTGCTATTGAAGTGTTGTATGGTAAAGAAATTGCCGGTACAGAAGATCCTGCTCTTTTTGTAGCAGAAAAAGAAAAAGAATACCGCGACAATTTTGCCAACCCATACAATGCTGCTCGTTTTGGATATATAGACGATGTGATTGAACCCAGAAATACACGCTTTAGGATCATACGGGCCTTGCAGCTGCTTTCTACTAAAAAGCAAGCCTTGCCACCCAAAAAGCATGACAACCTTCCCTTATAATTTACAACACAATGAAACATTATTTCAGATTCATACTTACCGGGTGGGTGTTGCTCATGGCAGTGGGGCTCTTTGGACAAAATCCCAACGAGCTCAGATTGAACGAGGTTCTGATTATCAATACAGAAGATTTTCAAGATGATTTTGGGGTACACAGTTCCTGGTTTGAGATATTCAATACAGGATACGGTACCGTAGATATTGGAGGCTGTTACCTGAGTAACGATCCCGAGAACCTAAAAAAATATACCATCCCGCGCGCAGACGTACAGACAAAGATCAAACCCAGACAGCATATCCTGTTCTGGGCAGACGGCAAACCTCAAAGAGGTTCGTTTCATGTGAACTTTACTCTGGAAGACTCCCAAGTACTTATATTTACCAGCGGCGACGGCACCACTGTCATAGACAAGGTAGAGTTGCCCAAAGATGCGGAACCCAACCTCTCTTACGGAAGGGTTGTAGACGGAGAAGGTTCGTACGGTCCCCATTCAGACAATGAAGGGTGGGAGTTTCTTCCCAATACCTCACCCAGTACCAACAACTTTTCTCTGGACGGCAAAACCCGCAGCGAATCGATGAAAGAGACAGATCCACACGGCTGGATCATGTCAGTTCTAGCTATGTCTGTAGTATTTCTTGCTCTCGTGCTACTGACCTATGTTTTTAAAGGTACGGGACGAATAGCCATTAACCTTACTCAGAAGAAAGCCGATGCCTTTCACAAAACAAAAAAGGTTTCTATGGCAGAAGCCTCGGGGGAAATCTTTGCTGCCATTGCCATGGCACTGCATATGTATGCAAAAGAAACCGAGATACACGATATTGAAACTACTATCCTGACCATTGAACAAGTAAGGAAAGATTACTCTCCCTGGAGTTCCAAAGGTCAGTCTATGAGAAGGACTCCCTCTGTAAGAAAGCAATAACACTGAAAAACAATCTACACTATGAAAGAATATAATTTGATCATTAACGGGAACAATTACACTGTTGTCATTAATGAACTGGAAGGCACTTTGGCAGAAGTGGAAGTTAACGGAACTCCTTTCCAGGTAACCTTTGATAAGCCTATAAAGACAAGTCCCATTTCACAAGTGGCCCGTACCCCGCGTACAGCAGCTCCTCCTGCAGCCAGAACTGCACCTGCAGGACAAGCAACCCCTTCCGGTGCTACTCATACTATAAACTCACCACTTCCCGGAGTAATCCTGGAAGTTAACGTGAAAGAAGGAGATACGGTAAAATCCGGTCAGAAGCTGGTAGTACTGGAAGCCATGAAAATGGAAAACAATATTGAAGCTGACAGAGATGGAGTCATTACTTCCATTAAAGTGAACAAAGGGGATTCCGTTCTGGAAGGTGCCCCACTGATAATCATGAATTAACTATGGATCAGATTATAAATAACCTGCAACAATTTTGGGAGTATACAGGATTTGCCAATACCACCTTTCAGCATATCCTTATGATATGTATTGGTATTGGATTCATTGCCATGGGTATAATTAAGGAGTGGGAACCGCTTCTGCTTATACCTATTGGGTTTGGAATGATCATTGGAAACATTCCGCTTTACGCGGGTCTAAGTGTTGGTATTTACGAAGAAGGTTCTGTACTTAATATCCTCCACCACGGAGTGCAAAACGGATGGTATCCTCCCCTCATTTTCCTGGGTATTGGAGCCATGACAGATTTTTCTTCCCTTATATCCAATCCCAAGCTACTTTTGATTGGAGCCGCAGCTCAATTTGGTATTTTTGCTGCTTATGCTGCCTCGCTCTTCCTGGGCTTTGAGCCGCATGCAGCCGGTGCTATTGGCATTATTGGCGGTGCAGACGGTCCTACAGCCATCTTCTTATCATCCAGGCTGGCTCCAGACCTTTTGGGAGCTATTGCTGTATCTGCGTATTCTTACATGGCGCTGGTACCGCTCATTCAGCCTCCCATCATGAAACTCTTTACAACAAAGAAAGAACGGCTCATACGCATGAAACCGGCGCGTGTTGTTTCCAGGGCAGAAAAAGTAATTTTCCCCATTGTAGGACTTTTGCTGACTGCTTTTATAGTTCCCTCGGGACTTCCCTTACTGGGGCTGCTCTTCTTTGGAAATTTACTGAAAGAAAGCGGAGTGACCAGACGCTTGGCAGAGACAGCCCGCGGTCCGCTCATTGATATTGTAACCATCCTGATTGGCCTGACCGTAGGATGTTCCACGCAAGCAGACAAATTCCTTCAAGTGGAATCTGTGAAAATTTTTGCTCTGGGAGCCATGTCATTTATTGTAGCAACAACAGCCGGCGTACTTTTTGTTAAGGTCATGAACTTGTTTCTGAAACCAGGAAACAAAATAAACCCGCTTATTGGAAACTCGGGCGTATCTGCTGTTCCTGACAGTGCCCGTGTATCTGAGCTTGTAGGCCTTCAATATGACCGCACCAACCACCTGCTTATGCATGCTATGGGCCCCAACGTGGCCGGAGTCATTGGCTCTGCAGTAGCTGCCGGAATTTTACTTGGATTCTTATCATAATAAAACACATATCCAATACAAACCTATGGAAAACAAACTGCAAGAACTGACAAACAAGCTGTACCAAGAAGGGTTGGCTAAAGGCAAAGAAGAATCGGAAGTTCTTATTGCAAAAGCCAAAGAAGAAGCCGAGGCTATTGTTATAGCCGCCAAAGAAGAAGCTGCCGGTATGGTAGAGCGTGCAGAGAAAGAAGCTGCAGAACATAAAGAGCAAGTGGAAAATGAAATTAGAATGGCATCCCGCCATACCCTTACTGCTCTAAAAAAGGAAATCGAAAACTTGGTTGTATGTAAAGCCTTGGAAGATCCTACAAAAAAAGCAATGGATGACGTTGCCTTTGTTCAGGACATTATAGAAACGCTTATTCGTGCGTTTAATCCGGAGGAAGCCTCCTCTATAGATTTGGAACTTGTATTGCCACAAGTAAAAAAAGAGGCTTTTTCAGATTTTTTAAAGTCCAGAACTTCAAGGCTATTGGAAAAGGAACTTAAGGTTACCTTTACTACCGGTATAGAAAACGGGTTTGTCATTGGCCCGGTAGACGGAGGCTTCCAAATCCGTTTTACAGATGCGGATTTTATGGCCCTGTTCAACACATACGTGAGCCCCGGGACCCAAAAATTGCTGTATGGCGAATAATTACGAATTTATTATTGCAGGACTACCACAGCTGGTATTGGATTTTCAATCCGGAAACTTTAATCTGAAAGCTCTTACCACATCCGTCAGGGAATTGTTGGATGAGAAAGACAACCGTTGGCTGGACTGGTTGGATAAAGGAATGGAGTCTCAATACCTAAATTCTCATTTTTACCGTGCTGTGCAAAAGTGCAGCAACGGTTTTATTAGAGAATACTTTTCTTTTGACAGGGACGTTAGGAACATCATTGCTGCCTATACGGCAAGAGAGTACAAACAGGGTATCAAAGACCACTTGGTGGGCAGCAATGAACTCACAGAGCAGCTTTCCGTTTCCAGAGCCGATGATTTTGACTTGGAATACATTTCGCCGTATGGAGGCCCGCTGCACAGGATCATGCAGCTAAAAGATCCGGTAGAACGAGAACAAAAAACAGACAGGCTCAGATGGGATAAAGCTTCTGAGCTAACCGTTTTCCATTACTTTACTATAGATGTTATACTTGCTTTTTTGCTAAAAGCCGGCATAGTAGCCCGTTGGGCCAAATTAGACAAAGAAACAGGAATGAAATTGTTTAGAGAGCTGGTCCATGAAGTAAAAAGCACTTACCAAGCAGATAAAAAATAATTATGCAAACACAAACCACCGGAAAAGTAAGAGGCATCATTGCCAATTTGGTTACCATTGAGGTTGACGGACCGGTTGCACAGAACGAAATTTGTTTTATCCATCTGGGAGACACACGTCTGATGGCAGAAGTCATCAAGGTTTCCGGAAAAAACGCCTCGGCTCAAGTATATGAAAGCACCCGAGGTCTACGTGTAGAAGATCACGTCACTTTTGCAGGCCATATGCTGGAAGTCCGGCTGGGACCGGGTCTGTTGTCCAACAATTACGACGGGCTTCAGAACAACCTGGCGACTATGGATGGTGTCTTTCTAAAAAAAGGCGATTATACAGAACCTATAGACAGAGAGGCTGTGTGGGATTTCAAACCTTTAGCAAAGGTCGGCGACAAAGTTACGGCCGGTGACTGGCTGGGTGAAGTCATGGAAAGCTGGCTACTCCACCGCATTATGGTGCCTTTTATTATGACAGAAACGTACACCGTAGAAACTGTTGTGGAAGAAGGTTCCTATACGGTTGATAAAACCATAGCCGTCCTGAAAGACAGCAAAGGAAAGACCTACCCTGTTACCATGGTACAAAAATGGCCTGTAAAACGAGCCATTACCGCTTACAAAGAAAAACCCAGACCGTTCAAGGTTATGGAAACAGGCGTTCGTACGATTGATACTTTTAATCCCATTGCCGAGGGAGGCACCGGCTTTATTCCCGGACCTTTTGGATCCGGAAAGACCGTTCTTCAGCACGCCATTGCTAAGCAAGCAGAAGCTGATATTATTGTAGTGGCGGCCTGTGGGGAACGTGCCAACGAAGTGGTGGAAATTTTTACAGAATTCCCCAAATTGATAGACAACCGCACAGGAAGGCATCTGATGGAACGTACTACCATCATATGTAACACCTCTAACATGCCGGTAGCCGCCCGTGAGGCTTCTGTGTATACCGCTATGACCATTTGTGAATATTACCGAGCTATGGGACACCGTGCCTTATTGCTGGCAGACTCTACGTCGCGTTGGGCACAGGCTCTAAGAGAGATGAGTAACCGAATGGAAGAACTCCCCGGACAAGATGCCTTCCCCATGGACCTTCCGGCCATCATTTCCAGTTTCTATGCACGCGCAGGAATTGTAGAACTGAATAACGGAGAATTAGGATCGGTTACTTTCATTGGAACGGTATCTCCTGCCGGGGGAAACTTGAAAGAACCCGTTACGGAATCTACCCAAAAAGCCACCCGTTGTTTCTATGCATTGTCGCAAAACAGAGCTGACAGAAAACGTTACCCTGCTATAGACCCCATGGACAGCTATTCCAAATACCTGGAATACCCCGAAGTTATATCGTATTTTGAGAAGAAAATGGGTCCGGAATGGATTGATAAAATTTGGGAAGGAAAAAACTTCGTAAGACGAGGTAAAGAAGCCTACGAACAAATCAACATCTTAGGAGACGACGGAGTCCCCCTAAGCTACCATATAAATTACTGGAAATCTGAGCTTATAGACTTTATTATTCTTCAGCAAGACGCTTTTGATTCCATTGATGCCTGTACCCCTATGGAACGTCAGGAATACATGTACACAAAAGTAATTGAGGTCTGTCGTAAGGATTTTACATTTGAAGACTTTGAAGACTGTTCTGATTTTTTCAAAAGAGTGATCAATGTTTTCCGCCAAATGAACTATTCTGAATTCCAATCGGAAGGTTTCAAACGCTACGAAATTGAAATTGAAGAACTCCTGACCCAAAAGGTTCAGGCTTAATACATAAAAATATGGCAAAAGCTTTTCAACGCATATACACACGTTTAGAAGGAATCACAAAAGCCACTGTTGTACTGAATGCCCGCCGCGTAATGAACGATGAATTGGCTACCGTAGACGGCCGCCTGTCTCAGGTAGTAAAGATTAGCGGAGACCAGGTTACCTTGCAGGTTTTTGGAGGAACAGAAGGCATTGCTACCAACTCCGAGGTGGTTTTCTGGGGCGAGGCTCCTTCGCTCAATGTAAGTGACCACCTGGCAGGACGTTTCTTTAATGCCTACGGCAAACCCATTGACGGCGGCCCCCATGTAGAAGGAGAACATCGGGAAATTGGAGGTCCCTCTGTAAACCCCTTCCGAAGGGCACAACCTTCCCAGATCATTCCTACAGGAATTGCCGGTATTGACCTGAATAACACGTTAGTATCCGGGCAAAAAATTCCGTTTTTCGCCGACCCCGATCAGCCTTACAACCAGGTAATGGCTACCGTGGCACTGAGAGCAGACGTAGATAAAATTATTCTGGGCGGCATGGGGCTTACCAACGACGATTATTTATTTTTTAGGCAATCTTTTGAGAATGCCGGAAAGTTATCCCGTATTATCAGTTTTGTGAATACTACAGACGACCCGCCCGTGGAGCGCCTGCTCATTCCCGATATGGCGCTCACGGCAGCCGAGTATTTTGCGGTGGATAAAAATGAAAAAGTATTGGTGTTGCTCACAGACATGACGCTTTATGCAGACGCGCTAAGTATTGTAAGCAACCGTATGGACCAAATACCGTCTAAAGATTCTATGCCCGGATCGCTCTATTCAGACTTGGCTAAGATCTACGAAAAGGCAGTACAATTGCCTTCCGGAGGTTCCATTACCATCATTGCCGTGACCACCCTTAGCGGAGGAGACATTACACATGCCATTCCCGACAACACCGGGTACATTACAGAAGGGCAGCTTTTCCTACGACACGACTCCGATACAGGAAAAGTAATTGTAGACCCCTTCCGCTCGCTTTCACGCCTTAAACAATTGGTTATTGGGAAACAAACAAGAGAAGACCATAACCACGTAATGAACACAGCCATTCGCCTGTACGCAGACGCTGCAGACGCCAAAACAAAACTTGAGAACGGTTTTGACCTGAGCGATTACGATTTACGTGCTTTGGATTTTGCAAAAGAGTATTCATTACAACTGTTATCCATTGATGTAAATATTAATGTAACAGAAATGTTGGAACGTACCTGGAAACTTTTTGCTAAGTACTTCACCATTGAAGAATTAAGCATCCGTGAAGACCTGGTTGAGAAATATTATGGCCATTAAATATCAGTTTAATAAAACTTCACTTACCGCCCTTGGAAAGCAACTGAAGATCAGGGAAAATGCACTTCCTACGTTAAAAAACAAGGAAAGTGCTCTGCGTATGGAAGTCAAGCGAGCCAGGCAGCGGTCAGATCAACTGCAGGAAGAGTTAGACAACACTTTGGCTTCTTACAGGGGTATGGCAGCTATGTGGAATGAATTTACACCAGGATTGATCCGTGTAAAAGACGTTCTACTGGATACGGTGAAAATTGCCGGTATAAAAACCCCCGCCTTAAAAGAAGTTCTTTTTGAAGTCAGCCCTTACTCCCTCTTTTCGCAACCGCAATGGTTTGCTCAAGGAGTTCATATCCTGAAAGAATTGGCTCAAATTGGTATTGAAAGTGAAATCTATTTAGAAAAGAGGAACTTGCTTGATCATGCCCGTAAAAAGACTACCCAAAAAGTGAACCTGTACGAAAAAGTACAGATTCCCGGGTACCAGGAAGCCATCCGCAAAATCAAGCGCTATCTGGAAGACGAAGAAACGCTATCTAAAGCCAGCCAGAAAATTGTTAAAAACCGTAAGCAGAAAGAGGAGGATATGTTATGATTACTCCAATGACCAAATACTCGTTTGTTTTGCTTAGTGGACAAACAGAAAATTTCTTAACCAAACTGCAAGAGCTGGGGGTAGTAGATATCAACCGCGAAGAAAAAGCTGTGGATCAACCTTCAAAAGAATTGGCAGACAAGCTTCTACAAACAAATCAAAGCATTGCCCGGCTGAAACAAATTGCAAAAGAGAAAGAAAGTAAAGACGTACAACCATACCGTGGCAACGGAGAAGTATTGCTGCAAGAAACAACGGCTCTTTTGAGTGAGCGGGAAACTTTAAAAGCCCGGCTGGCCACCTTACAAGATCAGGCGGAAGCTGCCCTTCCCTGGGGCATTTTTACCAAAGAAGAGGTAGATAAGATCAAAAACCTGGGATTCATCATGCATGCGTATACCATGCCTGAACGAAGGTTCAACCCCCAATGGGAAGCACAGTACCCCTTGTATGTGGTAAACCGTGTAGAAAATTACATCTATTTTCTAGTTCTGGAAGTACCGGGTACCGCCTATGATTTTCCGGGTAACGAAACTGTTTTCCCTGCTGTACCGTGGAATGAACTGCAGCAAGAAATTGACCAACAAACAGCAGCACTGGAAGAGTGCTTGCAAAGGCTGAGTATCCTCTCTGACCATACAAACGTATTGAGAAATTATGCCGGAGAATTGTCTGCACAATTAGACCTCTATCTGGCAGAAATGGGAGCAGACAAACAGGTAGAAGGTCACATAAGCCTGCTTACAGGCTTTGTTCCTTCTGACCGCACAGAAGCACTGGATGCGTATCTGGACCAGGAAGGATTGTACTCTATAAGCGTTCCTGCAGAAACAGAAGATAATCCGCCCATAAAATTAAAAAACAACTGGTTCTCCCGTCTGTTTGAACCCATTGGCAATATGTACATGCTGCCTGTTTATAACGAGCTGGACTTGACTCCGTTTTTTGCTCCTTTCTATATGCTCTTCTTTGGGTTTTGCCTGGGAGACATGGGGTATGGATTGCTGCTCATGCTGGTAGGCCTGATAGGAAGACGATTCGTTCCCAAATTTAGAGCATACCTTAACCTGATATTTTTTCTGGGGCTGGGTTCGCTCATCATGGCTTCCCTATCGGGTAGTTTCTTTGGAATGAGCTTTCTTGAACTCATTCCGGCTGCCGGAGAAAAACAGAGTTTCTTCTTCCAGTTCACAGACATGAACATGTTCTGGTTTGCTATACTCTTTGGCTTGTTCCAGATTATTTTTGCCCGTATTCTTACGGCTATCGATTCTATTGTTCGCAAAGGATGGCAACATGGGATGGCTCCTTTTGGCTGGGCTATACTCATTGTATGGGGTACCCTGGCCTATGCTTCTACCATGGTAGAAGGGTTGGTTTTACCCAAAGAAGCCTCCATAACCATGCTGGTAGTCAGTATTTCCCTGATTGTTCTGTTCTCAAAACCGGAGGGTCCTCTTCACAAACGACTGGGACCTGGTGTTTGGGCTATGTACGACATTACCGGAGTATTTGGGGACATGCTCTCTTACATACGCTTGTTTGGTCTGGGAGCTTCGGGAGGGATCCTGGGAATGGTTATCAACACCTTGGCTTTGAGTCTCTCCGGAATTCCTTACGTAGGATGGCTTTTGACCCTTGTATTGTTGCTCTTTGGCCATGCCCTTGTTTTGGGCCTGAGTGCGCTGGGAGCTTTTGTACACCCTATGCGTCTGACTTTTGTTGAATTTTACAAAAATGCCGGTTTTACCGGAGGCGGACGTGATTATAAACCTTTGAAATCAAATAACAACCAATAATTTTTAATATCAGTCACTTTATTATGAACACATTACCTTTAATTCTGGCTTACATTGGAATGGCAGTGATGCTGGGTCTCTCCGGCATAGGAAGCGCCATGGGGACTGTAATGGCAGGAAATGCCACCGTAGGAGCCATGAAAAAGAACCCCAGTATTTTTGGTTCAGCTATGATATTGAGCGCATTGCCCTCAACACAAGGCCTTTATGGCTTTGCTGCTTTCTTTCTGAACCTGGGTGCCATTGGCAGACTGGGAGACGCACTTACCCTCAATCAGGGGCTGGCTGTCTTTGCAGTAGGTCTTGCCATGGGTTTTGTAGGCCTTATTTCTGCTATTAAGCAAGCTCAGATTGCTGCAAACGGGATTGTAGAAATGAGCAACGGACATAACGTATTTGGTAACACGCTGGTTTTGGCTGTATTCCCGGAACTTTACGCCATCCTTGCCTTTGCCTCGTGCTTCCTGGCAATGCCCAGCTAAGCCATGAGCTTGATTACCTCCATTTCAGGAATAAGGGGTACCATAGGCGGACTGCCGGGGGTATCCCTTTCTCCGTTGGATATTGTCCGTTTTACCTCTGCATATGCCCAACTTATTAAAGAGCAAAGCAAAAGGGAACGCCATACCGTGGTAGTAGGCCGTGACGCCAGACTGTCCGGAGATATGGTAAGACAACTGGTGTGCGGTACACTGCAAGCATGCGGAATGGAGGTTATAGATTTAGGCTTGGCCAGCACGCCTACCACAGAAATGGCTGTGCTGTTTACCAAAGCCTCCGGAGGTATGGTAATAACCGCCAGTCACAACCCAAGGGATTGGAACGCTCTTAAAATGCTGGATGGTAGCGGTGAGTTTCTGAACGCACAGCAAGGAGAGCAAATACTGGAAACAATCCGAAACAGCTCTTTTACGTACGTTTCTGTAGATCAATTGGGAGCGTACTCCACAGCCGATTTTACAGACAAACATATAGAGGCCGTTATCAACCACCCGTTGGTCAATAAAGAAGCCATAAGGAAGGCAGGATTTAGTGCTGCTGTGGACGGCATAAACTCTGTAGGTGGCATCATCGTCCCCCGGCTTTTAGAATCTTTAGGAGTAGTTTGCCATAAAATCCATTGCCACCCTACTGGAGAGTTTGCACACAACCCGGAACCGCTACCGGAACACCTCAAGGATTTGTCTGCAGAGGTAGTTACTAAAAAAGCAGACCTTGGTATTTCTGTGGATCCCGATGTGGACCGCCTGGCTCTGGTATGTGAGGACGGAAGCATGTTTGGCGAAGAGTTTACCTTGGTGGCCTGTGCAGATTACGTACTGGGAAAACACGCCGCATCACATCCCGGGAAACCCCTGCATACCGTATCTAACTTATCCTCAACGCGTGCCTTGAAAGACGTTGCCGGGTGGCATAAAGGAACGTATTCTGCCTCGGCCGTTGGCGAAGCTCATGTGGTGGCAGAAATGAAACGTACTGCAAGCCTTATTGGAGGTGAAGGAAACGGCGGAGTCATTTTACCTTCTTTGCATTACGGAAGGGATGCCGTAATAGGTGTCGCCCTGTTTTTATCCCTTCTTGCAGAAAAAAAGACATCTGTTAGCAAGCTTAGAAACACGTATCCTACATACCACCTGAGCAAAAACAGGAAGGCATTAAAAGAAGACACCTCCCTGCCCGTTTTATTTGACCGGGTACAAGCTGCCTTTCCCGGAGCTAACGTTGACTTACGCGATGGATTGCGCTTAGATTTTGAAGAAGAAAGAACATGGGTAAGCCTGCGCAAGTCAAATACAGAACCCATTATGCGTATCTACAGCGAAGCTCCTTTGGCCTCTGAAGCCAACCAATTGGCCGGTAAAGTCATGAAATTGCTTTAGTTGTGTAATCTTACTGCCCGTATAATTTGTAGGGCAGAAAAAATTATGTACCTTTGCAGCCCGTTTGAAAGAAAAAATCAAAATTATTATACAATGAAACAAGGAATACACCCTGAAAACTACAGACTGGTAGCATTCAAAGATATGTCCAATGACCACACGTTCGTTACTCGTTCTTGTGTGAACACAAAAGAAACCATTACGCTGGAAGGAGTGGAATATCCTTTGTACAAGCTGGAAATTTCCAATACATCTCACCCTTTCTATACAGGTAAGATGAAACTGGTTGACACGGCCGGACGTGTAGACAAATTCAGGAGTCGTTATGGTGAACGAAAAAAATAACGGATCCCGGAATACAAAAAAAAGCTGTCCCCAAAAGGACGGCTTTTTTATTCGTAAAACGGTGCCGGCATACAGCAAACTTACGGCAACAGCAGACGGTTCACTTACCGTAACCGGTCCTTACAGAGAAACATATCATTCGTTGGCCGGAGCTGTTACAGAATCTGAATACGTTTACATAGCTTGCGGACTGCGTTTTTTTATAGAATCCGGTATAGCTGCGGGAACGTTACCCTCAGTCATTCACATTCTGGAAATGGGACTGGGCACGGGTCTTAACGCTTTTCTTGCCTGTAAGGAGGAACTCCCCAATACATCGGAAATTTTTTACCGTGCCGTTGAGAAATATCCGTTACTACCGGAAATAACAGACCGTCTGGGATACGCTAAAGATTCGGTAGAAAAAGCCCTGTTTCAGTCCATTCATTCCGGTCCTTGGGGTAGTCCTTACCCAATTACCGAAAGGTTTACTCTGTGCAAACTCCGGTGTGATTTTTTAACCTTCAAACCCACTCACATACCGGCCGTTCATGTAGTGTTTTACGATGCTTTTTCTCCTGCAGTGCAGCCCTTGCTATGGACAGAGTCTGCCTTGTTACAAATATTTCCTTACTTAGCTACCGGAGCGGTTCTCACTACATACAGCTGTACCGGCTCTTTCCGGAGGGTACTGGAGACACTGGGTTTTACAACAGAACGGCTCCCCGGAACGGGCAAAAAGCGCCAAATCCTGAGAGCCGTTCTCACCAGGTCTTGAAACCTGGATCTTCTTAGTTATTAGTAGTTCTCTTTCTTTTCTTCAAAATATGACTTGGAATGCAAGCATGCAGGACAAAGTTCAGGAGCCTTTTTACCCTTGGTAATGTAACCACAGTTGCGGCACTGCCACAAAATGTCTTGATCCCTTTCAAAGAATTTTCCTTCCTCTACCCTTGCCAACAATTGACGGTAACGTTTTTCATGTTCTACCTCAACAGAAGCAATGGCTAAAAAAGCAGCAGCTACTTTTGGAAATCCTTCTTCTGCAGCTGTTTTGGCAAACGCAGGATAGAGTTCTGCATGTTCTTCATACTCCCCTTCTGCTGCTGCCAATAAGTTTTCTTGGGTAGTTCCAATCACACCTGCCGGATAAGCAGCAGCGATTTCTACCATACCGCCTTCCAAAAATTTAAAAAAACGTTTGGCGTGTTCTTTTTCTTGCATAGCAGTTTCTTCAAATACGGCAGCAATTTGCTGGTAACCTTCTTTTTTGGCTACAGAAGCAAAATACGTATAACGGCTGCACGCTTGTGATTCTCCTGCAAAAGCAGCTAACAGATTTTTTTCAGTTTTTGTTCCTTTGATAGATTTCATAGTATTAAAATTGTTGTTGTAGCCCCACTAGGACTCGAACCTAGATCTGAAGTTTAGGAAACTTCCGTTCTATCCCTTGAACTATAGGGCCAAACCGATTGGCATCAGACAATTGTTTTCTCTATGATCTGACGACCGCGGTAAAAGCCACACTCGGGGCATACCCTATGATACATTACGGTTGATCCGCAATTGGAACAAGTAGCCAATGTAGGGGGTTTCAATTTATAATGCGTTCTGCGTTTATTTCTTCTTTGTTTAGAAATTTTGTTTTTTGGAAGTGCCATAGCTCAATCTCCTATATATTAATTTTTCATCAAATCTTTCAGTTGTCCAAAAGCACTATCTATTGCTTTATCTTCTGTTTTCTTTTTCCACAAAGCCATCATTTCCCGGTTACAACTTTCCTGGGAAGGATGAACACGTTGGATGGGTAATGCCAAACATACGTTGTCGTACACATACTGTGTAAGGTCAATTCTTCCCGAAAGCAAATCGGTACATTCTTTTCTTTCTTCACTATCCAGGTCTCCTGTAAAGGAAACAGGAATGTTTAGTCTGTCCAGACAGCGGTCACATAAAAGCTCCACAGAACCCGTAATGGTAACAGATATACTCACGGTATCTTCAAGGGCTTTGTTAATGTGAACATCAGTAGTAAGGTCTGCCTGCAATATATCTGCGTTTTCAAAGGCTGTGAAGAACGTATCATTCAACTGAAAAGTAAAATCATACGTTCCTTTTGAAAAGGCTTTTCCTTCAATAACCAACCTTGTATTTTTCTTGCGCTCCATTTGCTCAAAATGAGCCGACAAAGTTAAACAAATATTTTAGATAATCGTTGTTTTATTCTACTTTTGCACATCCTGACTATAGAAAATCTTATGCACAAAATAAACGAAACCATGTATAAAAACAGCAAGGGAGACTGGTCTCCGTCCCATTTTATAGCCTCTTCCGTTTCTGATATACAACAAAAAATTGGAGACGAACACGTAATTATGGGCATATCGGGAGGAGTGGACAGTACGGTTGCTGCCGTCCTGCTTCATAAAGCCATTGGAAAGCAATTGCACGGCATTTTCGTTGACAACGGCCTGCTGCGTAAAGATGAGTATACTTCTGTCCTGGAATCTTATCGGGAAATGGGGTTGAACGTTACAGGAGTCAATGCCTCGGCAAGTTTCCTTAAGGCACTTAAAGGAATCACAGACCCCGAAGCCAAACGCAAAGCCATTGGAAGTACTTTTATAGATGTTTTTGTGTCCGAGGCAGAAAAAATCCCCAATGCCGCCTGGTTGGCTCAGGGAACCATCTATCCCGACGTTGTGGAATCTGCACACGTTCCGGGGGGGAAAAAAATGGTCAAATCGCATCATAATGTGGGTGGTTTACCGGACCATGTACCCTTACAAATTGTGGAACCGTTACGGTTGCTTTTTAAAGAGCAGGTACGCCAAGTGGGTTTGGAATTGGGCATAAGCAAAGACATGATCTACAGGCATCCGTTCCCCGGTCCCGGACTGGCTATACGAGTTTTGGGAGAGGTAACCCAAAAAAAACTCCAAATGGTAAGACAGGCAGATGATATTTTTATACAATCCCTCAAGAAACACAACCTGTACTCCAAAGTATGGCAGGCAGGCGTTGTTTTATTACCTGTGAAAAGTGTGGGAGTTATGGCAGACGAACGCACCTATGCCTATACGCTGGCCTTACGCGCCGTCTCTTCTGTGGATGGTATGTCTGCCGATTGGATACACTTGCCCTATGAGTTTCTAATGAGTGTTTCTGACCAGATCATGAGCAAAGTAGGTGGAATCAACCGTGTAGTTTATGACATTTCCTCCAAACCGCCGGCTACCATTGAATGGGAGTAAGGCCGGACAAGGCCCTGTTAAACAAATCTGCATAGTACTCGGCTTTTTTCTCCAATGCCATGGGGTAAGCCCTGGAAGTAGAGGGCATTCTGTAGAGTTTCATGGGCCGTGTACCGTAATAAAACGTACTATACGCTCCCACTCCGGGAAGTGTTACTACCTGTTCAAACCCTTTTCCGGCAAGGACTTGCAGCAGGGTTTCTGCAGCCTTCAGCCCCGTGACTGCCACATGAGTGCATAAAGGAATTTTTGATAACAAACGAGCCAAATCCACAAGTTCTACCACTTGCAAGTATTTATCAGAGGCATTTCCTTTTTCTCTGATGATCTTGGCGGCTGTATCGTGAAGGGCAATTCCTTTTTCACTACAGAAATGGCGAATGGATTCTTTATTAAATTTCTTTCCTTCTATAAAATGATGGCGGTTGTTAAAGAAAATCAGGCCGATTATACGCCACATATCGTTCTGAAAATTTGGATAATAAAAGTCCATAGACCAACGGGTAATCCCGGGTGGAAAACTACCCATCATTAAAAGCCGGGCTCGTTCCGGTAAGAAAGGTTCCATTGGGTGGCTTTCAGGCACAGGTAAGAAGGTGTTCATACTGTACTAATATCGCGCTTTATTTTTAACTTTACGTCTTAACATACTTTTTTTTATGATGACAACACCAAAAAGTATTGCTGTACTGACAGGTAGTCTAAGAAAAGACTCCTACAGCCGGCAAATGGCAGAAATCATGGCCGCCATGGCACCGTCAACACTGGATTTGCGAATAATAGAAATTGGAAACCTGCCCTTATATAACGAAGATCTGGAAGGCAACGATATACAGCCGCCTGCAACTTGGGTACAATTCAGGGAAAGGATTGCCCGTGCAGACGGAGTACTTCTGGTAACGCCGGAGTACAACCGATCCACCACCGCTGCTTTGAAAAATGCCATTGACGTGGGATCCAGACCTTATGATAAAAACGTCTGGAGCAATAAACCGGCCGCTATTGTATCTGTATCTCAGGGAGCCATTGGAGGCTTTGGTGCCAACCACCACTTACGGCAAACACTCGTATGCTTAAATTGCCCCGTGCTTCCGTTACCGGAAATGTACATTGGCGGAGTGGCCGGCTTGTTCAATGAAAAAAGAGAACTCGTGGACGGCAACGGCGTGGACAAGCTCATTGGAAGGTTTTGGAGGTCTTATGAACGCTGGTTGGCCCGTTTTTAAAGAATTTAGAGCGACCTTAGCGCGGTAGTATTATACCCTATGTCAAACATTTTCTTTTTATACTTCAAATCGTAGGCATTATACCGGGTCATTTCCTTGTCTTCTATCACCAAATCTGCCATTTGCAGGTCTGCCGTTGCCCCTGCGTGAAACATCATAGAAATGCTGCGGTCTGCTATGTAACGGATAGATTTGTTATAGGTAAGGTCAGTTGAGGGCACGGGAAACAGGTTGATGGCGTATACACGTTTGCAGTAGTCACGGATGGGACTTACCGGTACGTTACGTACTACACCGCCATCTACGTAATGTTTTCCGTTTATTTCAACAGGAGGAAAAAGTACAGGAATGCTACACGAGGCTAGTACAGCCTTGGCAAGCGGACCGCTTTCAAACACTACTTCTTTGGCTGTTTCCAAACAGGTGGTTACAATCTTTGCAGGCACCTGCAACTCTTCAAAAGTATGCACCTTAAATGTTTCTTCAAAGATTTTACGTAATGGCTGGGAATCTATCAGGTATTCTCTGGAAAGCCGGTGACTCAAAAAGTCTTTCAATGTGAGGTGGTCAAACGCTTTTTGCATTTCCTCTATGGTAAAGCCCTGGGCATAATACACGGCTAAAATAGCACCCACACTCGTTCCCGAAACCATTTCAGGGACATGTCCCATTTCCAGCAGGCGCTTAAGGACTCCAAGGTGGTAATAGCCTTTGGCACCTCCACCGCCAAAGGCTATTCCTAATTGATGTTTTCGTTTTCCTATCATAATACTCCTTCTGATGTGCCGGTAGGAAGCACTGCCGAGGGATCTATACGCGAAGCTTCTTCCAGGTCTCCCACTTTTCTTGTCCGTGCAGCTTTTCCTTGTCCAAAGCGGATACTAAAGCTGATCCTTACCTTTTGGAGATGCACTCTCTGGTCTATTTTGTATTGTACTGCATTATCCGATGTAAGGACCAAATTGTTGTTAAAAGTACCAAAAATATCATTAACATTCAGGCTCAATGTAGCCTTGTTGTTCATAAAATTTTTCTTTATACCTCCATTTACAAAGTACATGGGAGCCACAACAAAATAACCGGCCGGCACCTTACCCTGATACAATCCCATAAGTTCTATTTTCCAATTTTTAGGCAATACCAGTGTGACCTGAGAATAAACATTGGTAAGCAGGCCGTTGTTGCTGTACGCATTGCTTTGGCCTTGTTCCGGCACTGCCGTATTCGATAAATAAATACACGTACCGTTTACCGTCAGGTACAACCATTTGGTGAGTGGCAGTTCACTAAGGGATAAAACCCCTCCGGCCATGCTTTGTGTTCCAAAGTTATCGTACAACAGGATTTTTGTACCCTCCTGGTCGTAATACGGATTTTGCATAATAAAGTCCTTTACGTGCGAGTATAATAAGGCCAGGTTGTAATGCGTCTTAAAGTTTACTCCCAATACCACTTGGTCAGACAGCTGCGGATCCAGGTTGGGATTCCCCACGATATAGGAATTGGCGTCTATGTATGCCCTAAAAGGATTCAACTGACTAAAAGACGGCCTGCCAATGCGGCTGGTGTAAGAGAGTGTGAATCGCCAGGAGGCCGAGGGGTTGTACCCGCCAAAAACCGTTGGAAACACATTGAAGTATTTTTTCTTAGTTACCTCTTGTGCTGATATCCAATGGCCATTGGCTCCCGTAAACTCTCCCCTTATTCCCAGTTTAAGCATCCATTTGTTTCCAAGCATCCTGCCCACAGAGGCATAAGCAGCAGCAATGTGTTCTGTATAAACAAACTCATTAGACAAATCCGGATTGGGAGTCCATTGTGTATCCAAAAAATCTTCTCGCAGCAGGTTGTTGTCCGTTTGCGTAGTTGCCCACTTGATTCCCGTTTCTATTATACCTGTTTTCCAGAAAGACTGTTGGTAATCCAACCTACCGGAAAACAAGTTGATGTATTGGTTGCTTTTTTGCCTAAAAATCTGGTCCATCCCAAAACCGTCTACAATGGTATTTTCCTGAGAGTTTTCAGAGAAAATATCGTAATAGGCGTAGTCTGCGTTAAAGGTGAGTTCCTGTGATTTTTGCTCGTTAAACAACCCCGTATAATTAATGTTGGAAGTGATGTTTCTAAAAGAACTCCCGTTACTGATCACACTCTTTGTTCTGTTGAGCAGCTGATTATTCAAAAACATATCTGTATAGTTCTCGTTGCCGTAGTTATCCAGATCCTGATCCTGGAACATCGTGGTCACAATAAATCCTACCGTATGTTTCTTTGTAAGATAAACGTCGTTGGCCAGCTTAGCCGTATGGCTTACAGAAGAAGACAGCATGTCTGAATGCGAAAATTGCTCCATTTGTAGGCTTTCCCCAAAAGCAGTATGACTGGATAATTCTACTCCTGTATTGTCAACCCTTCCGCTGTAAGAGAACATGGTATTGGTTTTGTCTGTTCTTAGGTTTAGAGAAGTTCCCCCTCCTCCTTCCTGTTCGTAGGCTTTGTGCTTCATGCCTCCGTAAAAGGCATTGGCCGTACCGCTTAGTCCTTTCAGCAGGTTTTTCTTCATTTTAATATTGATAATGCCACCCGAACCTTCGGCATCATAACGAGCCGAGGGGTGTGCCATCAACTCTATCTTATCAATGGTAGTGCCGTCCGTGGCCCTAAGCAGAGCCTCCAGCTCTAAACCGCTCATGTAAGACGGCCGACCGTCTATCCAAACGCTTACCGGCTGTCCGTTAAGCTTCACATTTCCTTCCATATCTATGGTAACCCCGGGGGCTTTGCGTAAAACTTCCAGTGCGTTACTGCCTTCCGTAGAAACAGCCTCTGATACGTTCATCACTATTTTGTCAATTTTCTGCTCTATGAGCGGTACTTTTGCCGTAATCACAGCCGTAGTAAGTGTTTGAACGTCTTCTTCCATGGCTATAACACCGGCATCCCACTGCACTGTTTTTAGTTCAATGGCCATCGTATGTTCTTTATACCCTATAAAAGTAACGGACAGATGATAGTTGCCGTAGGGAATGCCTTCCAGAAGAAACGATCCGTCATCTCTTGCCGTACCGGCCGCCACTACATACTGCAAACTGTCTCTGACAGACAACGTGGCATAGGCCAGTGGATTCTCTGTTTCTTTATCCACTACAGTCCCCCTGACGGCAGCCGTATTGCTTCGTGCTGCCGAAAGGTTGACTGCCCCAAAAACAAGAATAATTCCTAATAGAAATCTTTTGTTCATTGTTTGTAATTTTTGTAATATCTTTCAATTTCTTCCATGGCAATGCCTAATGTACTTAACCTTCTAAAAAAGACCGGAAGTTCTTCGGTAAAGAAGCTCTCCTTTAATTTGGTTAAGATTTCTGTGCGGGCTCCCGGAGCCACAAAAAAGCCAATACCTCTTTTATTATAAATGATTTCCCTTTGCTGCAAATGTTCGTACGTTCTGGCTACTGTGTTGGGATTGACACCCAGCGTTGCACCCAGTTCTCTTACAGAAGGGATT
>MTBK01282101.1_pt1 | contig 52288 bp, 48 predicted proteins | sample 1535981 | NCBI WGS metagenome assembly MTBK01 (sample SAMN06109225, study PRJNA356200) | anaerobic digester metagenome | isolation source: biogas reactors fed with pig manure or primary and secondary sludge | place: Spain | collected 2016-06-30
GTTCCACGCTGTACTGCACTCACCATCCCTGCGTGATTTGCGCCAAAATGATCATCAATGCCGGGGTCGCGCGCATTGTAATCCGCGACAGCTACAGCGATCAACTGGCCGCGGATATGCTGCGGGAAGCCGGCATCAGCGTTGAAACACTGAAGACATCATAAAGGATCGGTACGTAAACGTTATGAAATGTCCTTTTTGCGGCAACGCGGAAAACAAAGTCATCGATTCCCGGATCAGCAAGGACGGCAAGGCCATCCGCCGCCGCCGCGAGTGCATGGGCTGTTCCCGCCGCTTCACGACGTATGAGTACGTGGAAGACATCCTGCCGATGGTCGTCAAAAAAGACGGGCGGCGCGAGCCGTTCGACCGGACGAAAATCCGCAACGGCGTGCGAACGGCGTGCGAAAAACGGCCGATCAGCACAGAGGACATCGAGAGGCTGGTGGAGGGCGTGGAAACCGCCTGCCAGGAGTTTCAGGGCGAAGAAATTCCTTCTTCGGTGATCGGCGAAAAAGTGATGACCGAACTCAAAACACTGGACGGCGTCGCTTATGTGAGGTTTGCCTCGGTGTACCGGCAGTTCCGCGACGTGGCGGAGTTCATGTCCGAATTGAAGGACTTGTTAAGCAAAGGCAAAAAATAATGTTTACCGGCATTGTCGAAGGATTGGGAAAAGTCGTCCGCCTCACCGTGAAAGGCGCGGACGCCGTTCTGGAAATTGACGCGGGCATCGACATGACAGAGGTGTCCCCGGGCGACAGCATCGCGGTCAACGGCGCCTGCCTGACTGTCACCTCCAAAAAATCGAAGGTCTTCTGCGCAGATGTTTCCGCCGAATCGCTTTCCCGGACCACGCTGAAACACCTGCAGGCGGGGCACAGCGTCAATCTGGAGAAATCCCTGCGCGCCGGCGGATTTCTGGGCGGCCACTTTGTGCTGGGCCACGTGGACGGCGTCGGCCGTATTCTTTCCAGAACACAGAAGTCCGGGTCCATCATCTTTGCCGTCGAATCCCCGGAATCCCTGTCGCGCTATATCGTGGAGAAGGGGTCGGTGGCCATCGACGGCATCAGCCTGACCGTGAACAAGCTTGAAAAAGGCCGGTTTTATGTTAATATCATTCCGCATACGGCCGTCCATACGACACTGACGGGAAAAAAAGAGGGCGAATGGGTCAACATCGAGACGGATATCCTGGGCAAGTATGTGGAAAAGTTATTGCAAACCCCGCGGGGAATCGATAAGGATTTTCTCGCCGAACACGGCTTTGTAAAATAAACGAAGGAAGCAACATGGCAGTCAGTAAAATTTCGGAAGCAATAGAAGACATCCGCAACGGGAAGATGGTCATTCTCGTGGATGATGAAGACCGGGAAAACGAGGGCGATCTCTGCATGGCGGCGCAGTTTGTCACGCCGGAAGCGATCAATTTCATGGCCAGGCTCGGGCGCGGATTGATTTGCCTGACCGTCAATGAAGACATCGCCTCGCGCCTGAAACTCAACCTGATGGTCAAAGACAATCAGGCGCGCTTCGGCACGGCCTTCACCGTTTCCATCGAAGCGCGCCATGGGGTGACCACCGGCATTTCCGCGGCGGACCGCGCCACGACGATTCTGACGGCGGTCAATCCCGCGTCCAAACCGGAGGATATCGTCAGTCCCGGACATGTGTTTCCGATTCTCGCGCGCAAGGGCGGCGTCCTGGTGCGCACGGGCCAGACCGAGGGATCGGTGGATCTGTGCCGCCTGGCCGGGCAGACGCCGGCGGGCGTGATCTGCGAAATCATGAAGGACGACGGCACAATGGCGCGCATGCCGGATCTGGAATTCTTTGCCCGCGAGCACAATCTCAAAATCGTCACCATCGCCGACCTGATCGACTACCGGATGCAGCATGAGTCTCTCATTCGCCGCGCGGCCGAAGCCTCGCTGCCGACGCTTTACGGCGGGGACTTCAAGATCATCGTCTATGAAAACGACGTGGACGACATGCAGCACATAGCGCTGGTCAAGGGAGAAATCAGCAAGGAAGACGACGTGCTGGTGCGTGTGCACTCGGAATGCTGCACCGGCGATATTTTCGCTTCGGCCCGCTGCGACTGCGGCGATCAGCTCCACCGCGCGATGGAAATGATCGAGGAGGAAGGAAAAGGCGTCATCGTTTATATGCGTCAGGAGGGACGGGGCATCGGCCTGGTCAACAAGATCAAAGCGTATGCGCTGCAGGACGAGGGCCATGACACAGTCGAAGCCAATATTGCGCTGGGCTTCAAGGCCGATCTGCGGGATTACGGCATCGGGGCGCAGATCCTGGCGGATCTGGGTGTGCATAAAATGCGCATGATGACCAACAATCCCAAGAAAATTGTCGGTCTGGAAGGGTACGCCATTGCCGTGACCCAGCGGGTTCCGATCGAAATTCCTCCAAACGAAAACAACATCCGGTATATGACCACCAAGAAAAAGAAAATGGGGCATATTCTGGAGCTGTAAAAAGCGCAGCGGCGCTAAAAACCGAACAAGGGGTTGCAGCCACCCTGCGGGTGGCAAGTCCCTTTGTTCCAACAAACATAAGGATGGTGCTTTAATCATGCCGAAGATCATCGAAGGAAAATTTGTCGCCAAAGGGATGAAATTCGCGATCGCCGCAAGCCGGTTTAACGATTTCATCAGTGGACGTCTTATCGACGGCGCGGTGGACACGCTGGTCCGGGCGGGAGCGGATGAGAAAGACATCGCCATTTACAAGGTTCCCGGCGCGTTTGAACTGCCGCTCGCGGCGAAAAAGCTGGCCAAAAGCCAGCGTTTTGACGCGGTCATCTGCCTGGGCGCGGTCATTCGCGGAGCAACGCCGCATTTTGAATACGTCAGCGCGGAAGTATCCAAGGGAATCGCCAGCGTGGGGCTGGACGCGGAAATTCCGGTGGTCTTCGGCGTTCTGACAACGGACACCATCGAACAGGCCATTGAACGGGCGGGCGCCAAGTCCGGCAATAAAGGCACCGACGCGGCGATGGCGGCCATTGAAATGGTGGACCTGTTCAAAAAGATGAACCCCTGAGGCGAAAAGCAGGACAGTGCCGGCATGATCCGGCATTGCGACGTTTGAGGATTCGATGCAGGAACGGAGAAAGGCGCGCGAAGTCGCCTTGCAGGTTCTTTACAGTTTGAATTTTGCCGGACTCGACACGGAAAAAGCCCAGGATCTTTTCTGGGGGAATTTTGTCGCTCCCAAATCGGCCAGGGAATTTGCGGCCAGGCTGATTTCCGGCGCCTGGAGCCACCGGGAAGAACTCGACCGCCTCATTGCCGATTGTTCGGACAACTGGTCGCTGGGGCGGATGTCCAAGGTGGATATCAGCATCCTGCGGATGGCCGCTTTTGAGTTTCTCTACTGCGACGACATTCCGCCCAAAGTCAGCATCAATGAAGCGGTTGACCTGGGGAAAATGTTCGGATCGGAAAATTCCGGCTCATTTATCAACGGCATCCTGGATGCCCTTCATTCGAAAATTCAAAAAAACCATGCAGATCACGCTGTCCACTCAGTCCCCCGACCGGCAAAAGCATAAATGTCTGGTTCTGGGTTTTTTCGACGATGAGAAGCCACCGCGCGGCATTTGCGGCCTGATAGACTGGCGTCTCAACAGTTTGATTTCCAGGGAAATCAAACGGGGACACATCCGGGGCGAGTTCAGGGAACAGGTGGCGATTCCCTGGCCGGAGCGAATTGACGCGGAGCTTCTTTTTCTTTTCGGCCTGGGCTCCTTGGCCGATCTTTCCTATGATCGGATTTACGAGGCGGCCTACGCGGTGATGGCCGCGGCAGGCAAAATGAAGGTGTGGGATTTTACGTTTGACCTGCCCGGCGCAGGCCGTTCGATGCTCTCTCCGGCCGGCTTGCTGGAAGCCATGCTCACCGGATTTTTTGACTGCCTGTCGCAGGACATCGGCAGACTGACCCATACCAATATCTGCCTGGCAGCGTCGCCGCAAAACCTGAAAGAGGTTGCCCTGGGCATGAAACGGTTTAATGAAAATGTGCGGCACCTGGGGTCGGTTGATCTCAGCGCGCTTCAGGCGCACCTGTCCGGATATTAACCCCGCCCCTGCCATCAGGATGGTTTGCCGCATCCGTTACAAATTCCGGTCCGTCCTTTTCGAAAAGTGAAGCGACAAAGCCGTCTTGCCGAATAGCGATTCACGCCACGGTGTAGCGCTTGGAGAACAACTAATTTCTGGGGAAGTTAGTCAGAAGGATGGATAAAAAAAGGTGAAGGCGAAGTCCCGCCTGGTTCAGCGGTTCAAAAACGTCATCGCCAGGACATTGCTGTTTCCTTCCCGGCGATAGGACACGCGGTCGGCCATCTTGCGGATAAAGAACACTCCCATACCGCCGATCTTGCGCATCGTCAGATCCGATTGAATGTCCGGATCAGCCAGTGACAGGGGGTCGAAGGCCACACCCGTGTCGTGGATCTCGATCGTCAGCGCCGGATCGTCCGCAATCAGGCAACGCACTTCCACCTGTCCTTGGTTTTGAGCGTAACCATGCACGAACACATTGACCAGCGCCTCTTCGGCAACCAGCTCAATCCGGTTCAGGGTGCTTTCGGAAAACCCCCGCTTATTTGCCTCGCCGCGAATGAAAGTCAGCAGTTCATGCAAGCTTTCCACCCGGGCGGGCATTTTCTTCATGACCATAGACTAATCCGGCCAACGCTACTTGATGGCGTCCTGAGCCGCTCCCAGAGTGTCAAATACGGGAATCAGAGCGATAAAACCCGAGATGGTAAAAACGTCTTTCACATTGTCCCGGAGTCTGGCCATGCACAATTTCCCGTCGCGCGCCTTTATTTTCTTGGCCGTGGTCAGAAAGACTCTCAGGCCGGCGCTGCTGATATAGTCGAGTCCCTGCAGATCGAAAATCAGCTGTTTCCCGGACTGTTCAAACCACTGATTGAGCCGTTCCTCCAGCTGAGGGACGGAAACGGCATCCAGTCTTCCTGTAATGGCGAAAACGGCAATGTCTGACTCATTTGTAACGACGATTTCCATAGATGCGCTCCTTAATCGGGATGGCTCGAACCTGAAAAAAAATATTCGAACGGTGCGAGTATAGAAAGAACATCTGTGTCTGTCAATAAATTTTACAGCAGATAACCGGACGCGTAAAGAAGGGTAAACTCTGAAAAATTATGTTTTTTTACGGAAGGTTTATGCTATAGGGATGCAAACCTTTTTTGAGGCCGGAGGAGAATCGAACCCCATGATCTATAATGAAGAATTTGAAACTCTGCCCCGTGAGGCGCTCGAAGCGCTGCAGCTCAAAAGACTCCGGCAGATCGCCTCACGGATGTATCATAACGTCGGTTTTTACAAAAAGTCCTTCGACCGGGCGGGCGTGACGCCGGAGAGCCTGAAAACCCTCGATGACCTGAAGCGTTTTCCTTTCACCACCAAACAGGATTTACGGGACAATTATCCCTTCGGGCTTTTTGCCGCGCCGATGAGCAACATCGTGCGTCTGCACGCGTCGTCCGGCACAACCGGCGCATCCATCGTGGTCGGCTACACGAAACGAGACATCGACACCTGGGCGGAACTCATGGGGCGCTGCTTTGTGGCCGCGGGCCTCACCGGGAACGACGTCATCCATAACGCGTACGGCTACGGTCTGTTCACCGGCGGACTGGGCGCTCATTACGGCGCGGAAAAAATCGGCGCCAGTGTCGTGCCGATGTCCGGGGGCAACAGCAAACGCCAAATCATGATTCTGCAGGACTTCCGTCCCACCGCCATCTGCTGCACTCCTTCCTACGCGCTGAACCTGGCGGAACAGGGGCGCGCCCTGGGTGTGGACATGCGCTCCCTGGCGCTTCGCGTCGGTGTTTTCGGCGCGGAGCCCTGGAGCGATCAGATGCGGGACAAGATTGAAAAGGCGATGAACCTCAAGGCCTTCAACATCTACGGTCTGTCCGAAATCATGGGGCCGGGCGTGGCGATGGAATGCGACGAAGCGCGCGACGGCATGCATATCTTTGAAGATCATTTTCTCGTGGAAACGATCGATCCCGAAACGGGGGACATTCTGCCGCCCGGCGCCGAGGGCGAACTGGTTTTCACCACGCTGACCAAAGAGGCTTTTCCTCTGATCCGTTACCGGACGCGCGACATCTCCTGCCTGAACCCTGCGCCCTGCCGCTGTGGGCGGACACATTACCGCATGGGGCGTGTCATGGGCCGCAGCGACGACATGCTGATTATCCGCGGCGTCAATGTCTTCCCCTCGCAAATTGAAACGGTACTGGTCGGCATTGAGGGACTGGAGCCGCATTACCAGCTGATCGTGGACCGGGAAGAAACGCTGGACACGCTGGAAGTCCAGGTGGAATTGACGGAAAAGCAATTCGACGGCGCCGATGAAGTCAAGGTGCTGCAACGGCTGGAAAGTCAACTGAAAAAGGACATGAAGGATTATCTGGGCATCACCGCCAAGATCAAACTGGTCGAGCCCAAAACCATCCAGCGCTCCGAAGGCAAAGCCAGCCGCGTAATCGACCGAAGAAAATTGTGACCGGTGAATCGTGGATGGCACCCCTCGACAAGCTTGGCGTGACAAGTAGTGCGTGCCTTCAGGCGCGCTCACAGCGGGTCTAAAAACCAGCACTACATTTTCCACCATCCACTATCCACCATCCACCATCCACCATCCACTATCCACTATTCTTCACTTCCCGGACAATCCGGGCTGCGTCTTCGTAGCAGCTTTTGCCGAAAGGCATGATCAGGTAAAGACCGGAAGCCTCCGCGGCAATTCCGGCGGCAAGCTCGCAGGCCTGATCCAGGCCGAAGCGGCGCTGGTCCTGGAGCGATTCGTACCGGTCAAATCCAACCGCAACTTCCGGGGGAACGGCAATGCCCGGAATCCGGCCGCCGGCCAGAAATGCCGCGTTGCGCCGGCTCGTAAGCGGCATAACGCCGGGGAACAAACGAATAGGAAGTTCCGACAGGGCGTCTTGCAGACGGCGGAAATCATCGACGGTAAAGACCGGCTGGGAAAAAACGAACTCGGCGCCCGCGTCGATCTTGGCCCTGAGCCACTTGATCTGCGGCGGGATGGGCCGGGCAATCGCGCAGCCGGCGCAGAAATCCGGCGGATCGGCCAGCCCCTCGCCGTTGATGATGCGGCCTTCGCGCAAACCGCGGAGAAGCCGCAGCAGTTCCACCGATGAGCGCACATCCGTCACGCGCTGCACCAGATTGCCCAGGTGCCCCATGGACGGCGCGTCGCCCGTCACTGCCAAAAGCCCCCGGAGCCCCAGATCCCAGCCGCCGATGAGCGAGGAGTGCAGTCGCATCAGGTTGGACTGCGTTACGCCCAGGTGGCAGATCGACGGAACGTCCAGAACGGACTGAAGGCGGGCGGCGGTCACCATTGCATCGCGCCCGACCGTGGCGCCGGGATTGTCCGGCACGTCGAACAAATCCGCTCCCGCTTCAGCCACGGCAGCCGCGCCCTGCATGATTTCGTCAAGCGTCCTTGTGCGTTCGGCGCGAATTTCCACGCTGATCAGAAAACGTTTATCCGCCACAAGCGCGCGGACGGGGTTCGCGGCCGCGGCTGCCGTTGCGGCAACGACAGGCAGGGGCGCGGCGACTGCGACCGGACGCGGACGCGCCGCGACCACCCGGCCGCCCAGCGCTTCGGACAATTTGCGGATGTGGTCCGGCGTGGTGCCGCAGCATCCGCCGATCACCGCCGCGCCGGCGTCGGCGAGTTCAAGCGCAAAGGCGGCAAAATCGTCCGGTGAAAATTCGTAGGTGACGGCGCCGCGTTCGATTTGCGGATGCCCGGCGTTGGCCGAAGCGGTAACGGACCAATCGGTGTACGCCGCAAGGTAGGCGGCCACGCGGACGATTTCGTTCGGATGGCGGCAGTTGGCGCCCACGGCGGCGACATTCGCCAGGCGTGCCTCGGCGAGCAGGCGGTCCACGCGTTCCCATCGCTGCCCTCCCCCGCCGGTGTTGCCGATCTGGAAAATGACGGGCCGTCCCGTCGCGGCAGCGGCAGCCAGAGCGGCTTTGGCTTCGCGCGGCTCCACAAATGTTTCCAGAAGCAGTGCATCGGCTTCGACCAGCGCCCGGCACTGTCTCCGGTAGATCTCCTCCAGCGCCCCGTCCGGATAGTCCTCCAGACGAAGTCCGAGCCCGAGCGGCCCGATCGAGGCCCAGACCAGGCACTGTGCGCCGCCCGCCTCTCTGGCCAGAGCTACGCCCGCACGGTTCACGTCGTCGCACAGCTCGCCCGCGCCCGCCTCTTCCAAGGCCAGCGTCTGGGCCGCAAACGTATTGGTCACGAGAATATGCGATCCCGCGTCCCGATAAGCGGTGTGCAGGTTCCGGACCAGCGCCGGCTCGCGGAGGTTGAGCAGTTCCACCGGCTCGTCGCTTCTGCCGTCGGCTTTGCGCAGGCAGGTTCCAATCGCCCCGCTGCCGACAAGCATCGTTCGTCCCAGTTCGTTCATCAGGGGATGCGTCATGGATATCTTTCTCCTGTCGTTCTCAGCAATGGATATTCAGTTTCGCCCAGCCCATCCAGTGAGGCCGGCCGGCGACCCATGCCGCCACCTCCCCGGCAAGCCACTCTTCAATCTCCCGGACCGCTTGCTCTGGCGGAAGTATTACCTCTTCAGTGAAGCGGGGCCGCAGACGCGGCAAATGCCCGCTACCCGGTGATCCCCTTCTGCGTCATGACCTGCGCATTGGTGAAAAGCGCCATGCCGGTTTTCAGCCTCCGGAATCCGAACTTTTCGTAAAACCTTTCTCTGCCCGCCGCCGCGTAAAGAATTACATTGCAGCCCGGAAGCCTCTCGAGAATCTTCTGCACGATCAGCGTGCCGACGCCCTGCCGCTGAAACTCGGGAACGACAGCGATATCGTAAAGGGCGGCCTGGTAAACACCGTCTGTGAGAGCCCGGCCGAATCCGATCATCCGGCCTGCCCGATAAGCAAAGACCGTCATCTGGCTTGCGGCAAATGCCCTGCGGTGTTCGTCAGGCTCATGATAACTCATGCCGACGCTCTGCAACGTCTGAGCCACGTCCTTCCAATTCACGCCGGTCATGTCGTACCTGAATTCGATTTCCATCATAAACCCGATTTCTTTTCCTGACGGGCCATAACCTGCTTTATTATCGCAGAGCGTTGGCTCTCTATTCCGAAATTGGCGGTCTGGCCGCCGCCCGGAAATCTCTCGGGGCAGGCAGGGGCGAGGCCAAATCCTTCCAGCGCTCCGTGGCACCCGTATGTCCCCTTGGTAATTGCGACGGTCTCTCCTTTGGCGGCCCGGGCCAAAAGCAGCATGGAGCATAACGGGTGGAGTTCCGCGGCATCCACCGGGGCTCCCATGTATAATTGATCGCCAGGGGCGGAAATCTCAGCGACAAGGCCTCTGCGATGTTCGACTGCATATCCATCTCCCTACCGGGGAACTGTCGACCGCAATTGCCGCCGGTTTTGTCCTCTATATATCACATCGGTAAAATTTTTGAATGGTGGCGGACGATGATACGATTTTCACTAACAATTGAAAATTAGATCTGAGAAACCATGAAAGGCTGCGTAGAAAAATGCAATTAAGTGATATGTCCCCCCGAATCCCTTCGCGAAATTTTGAAGTCTTGTTTGCCGATTGATGTTGACGGTAAACGAAAGGCTGAAGCGCGGCGCGCTTCAGCCTTTTTATCATATTTCTGGATGCCGGCCTTCGCCGGCACGACGAGGGAAAGAATTCACCCTCCCTGGAATCACTCCCATCAAGGGAGGGACCTTACAGCGGCGCCATCACAAGAAATCCTACGGATAAAAATTATTATAGAATCATCCCCTGCGCATTTATCTCGGAACGGTCACGACCGTTCCCTACGTTCGCCCTACATGAAGCTTTCTTCGGGGATGTCGATCGCGCTGCGGTCGCCGAACTTCATCGATTTGAGATAGCCGAAGATATCGGGAACATGATTCATGACATAAAACCGGGCCGTGGCGATTTTGCCCTTGTAGAAATCGGTGTCGATCTCGCCCTTCTCTTTCATCCTGGCCGACGCCAGAAGCGCCTGATCCAGCAGCAGCATGCCGCAGTAAACTCTCGCGCCTGCATGCATGGTCCGGGTGGCAAAGAGCTGTTTCATCTGCCGGTCGCCCGTCGTCCAGGCGTCATTGAGGCTCACGATCTCCTTGAAGGACGCCATGGCTTCCGCCATCATCGCAAATTCCGCCGCGAACTCATCAGTCTTCTTTTTGGCGACAAAATCGTCGATTTCCGCCACCCACTTTTTAAAAGGCGCGCCGTCCTTCATGGTGAACTTGCGGCCGGTATAATCCTGCGCCTGGATGAAGTTGGTGCCTTCCCAGATGCCGTAAATCACAACGTCCCGGTAGAGCTCCGCCGGGGCATATTCTTCCGTGAAGCCGTAGCCGCCGAGGCACTGGATGGCGTCGCCGGTGGTGAGCCTCGCCATATCGGAAGTATAGGCCTTGCACAGGGGGTTGTTGATCGCAAACATATCATCATAATATTCCCGCTCTTCGGGCGTGGCGGCATCGACAGCCAGGTCGCGGTAGAGATAGGACTTGTAGATGAGCGCCCGGCAGGCCTCCAGAACGGCCTTCTGGGACAAGAGCATGCGACGGACGTCTTCATGTTCGATGATCCGGACGCTGGGGCCTTTGGGATTGGTGGAATGCTTGCTCTGCACGCGCAGCTTGGTGTAATCCAGCGCGGCGTAATAGGCGGCGCCGATGCATCCCAGCGAGAACAGTCCCGTGTTCAGGCGCTCCTCGTTCATATAGGCAAACATTTGCCTCATGCCGATGCCGCGTCCATCTTTCACTTCCGCTTCGCCAACCATCCAGCCGTAACAGTTGTCGTTTTCACCCATGGCCAGCGTGGCGGTCGTCGAGCCGTGAATGCCCAGCTTGTGCTCGATGCCCATGGTGGTGACGTCGTTCCAGGCGCCCTGCGAGCCGTCCTCGTTGACCCAGAACTTGGGCACGATGAAAAGCGATATGCCAGCGGTGCCTTCTTTAGCGCCCGGCGTTTTGGCCAGCATCAGATGGATGATGTTTTCGGCCAGGTCATGGTCGCCGGACGAAATGAAGCATTTTGTTCCGGTAAGCTTATACTTGCCGGGCGTGTCGGTGGGATAAGCTTTGCTCTGGACCGCGCCGACTTCGGAGCCAGCACCCGGTTCGGTAAGGCCCATGGTGCCGCCCCATTCGCCGGTGCGCAGTTTGGGAATGAACATATCCTGCTGTTTTTTCGTGGCAAATTCATGAAGCACAGTGATGGCGCCCTGCGTCAGACACCAGAACATGACAATCGACGGCGACGCGGCGGACTGCATCTCCAGAATCGGCGCATACCAGCAAAGCGGTATTTTACCTTCGCCGCGATAGCCGAACTGAGGCCCCAGCTCCGCATCCATCACGGTTTTATAAACATTCTTGAACGAATCCGGCGTCGTCACCGCATGCTCATTGCCGCCCACAAATTTCGCGCCTGGATCGTCGGCGTCTTTGTTGGCCGGACACATCACATCGCGGCAGACTTTGAAGTTGACGTCGAGGAAGCTGTCGATATCGTCCATCCCGTAGTAATCCTTGTAAGCGTCAAGGGCCAGGAGCTTTTCCACGCCGAGCCACTCTTTGATCTGGAACATGATGTCGCGCGTCTGATACAACCAATTACTGTGAGCCATACTGAATTCCTCCCGTTGAAAATTAAAGGCGCAAAATGAAACGAATCCATGCTCCCCGCCCGAGCACTGATGAAGGCACTTCATTTACTGCCATTAAACGTTAATGTCGCGTCCGCCCTTTTCCCGGCAAAAACGCACCGTATTATTTCCCTTTGAATACCGCCTTACGCCGTTCAATAAAAGATAGCAGACCTTCCTTCATATCCTCGCTTTTCATCACTTCGGCCACATCCTGAAAAATAACTTTTTTCGCGGCCTGTTCGCCCTGCGTTTCCGCCAGGCGACCGCTTTTCAAAATGTTGCGCACACCCAGCGGCGCCGCGCTCGCCACGCTTCTTGCCAGTTCCATCGCCTTTTCCAGTTGTTTCCCCGGCTCGGTCAGATGCTGTACCAAACCCATGCGGTAGGCGTCTTCGGCGCTCCATTGATCGCCGGTTAAAAGATAGCGCATCGCATTGGACCAGCCCATGTCCCTGGCTAATCTGATGGTGCCGCCTCCGCACGGGAAAAATCCGCGGAGGACCTCCAGCTGGCCAAATCGCGTATCCGACGCCGCCACGCGAATATCCGCGTTCAGCATCGTCTCCACGCCCCAGGTATAGCAATACCCCTGAACGGCGAAAATGATCGGTTTACTGCAGCGCTTCTCATTCGCCATATAAAATGGATCAATTTCGTTTTCCGGGTTCAGGGGGAAACCCCCTCCACCGGTAAACGCATCCGTCCAATCGGTCAATTCCAGCCCCGAAGTAAAATGTTTGCCGTTGCCATAGACAACTCCCACCCATAAATCATCATCCGTATCCAGTTTGTAATAGGCCTGTGCTATTTTGGAATACATCTCCCGCGTCAGAGCGTTGTATTTTTGGGGACGGTCAATTTCAATCAGCAAAATGTGTTCTTCGGTTTTAATATTGATTGTCATATGCTTTTCTTCCTTTTCCTGTATTTTACTGGCGGCGAGTATAAGGAAAGGGGCCGCGCGTGTCAACGGAATAATCCAATTGATGATTGTTCCCTGGCAAACGTAAAGATGGTTGCATAATACAACCGTTATGAAAAATGAAGAGTTGAATGTTCCAGATTTGCACCGGATTCTTTCCGTGGAAAAAAGTACGAGCACCCGGCTGGTCAATCCCCTGATTCAAAAAGGCTTTTTAACCCGCCAAAAATCCAGCCACGATTCCAGAGCCTTTGTGCCGACGCTCACGAAAGAAGGCAGGAATACTCATCAAAATGTTCAGTGCTTTTTCGCTGGCGGCGTATCCCGCCCTCCGGCAAGATCAAAACGCCGTATGCGTATGATATAATTATATTTATCTATTACGCTCTTGACTTTGACCGGTCTTTCCTGTAAAGATTTTCCGGTCTTCTCAAAACGACCTCAATACAGCAACGGATAACGGATTTGCACACAATCTACGCCGTCATACCTCCCGCAGCACAAAGCAGGCCGTCCTGCGACCGATTCTTTTTGTTTGATATTTTTTCACGCCAAAAATCATTCCCGCCCGGACGGGGGTAAAGGAGGAAATACATCATGAGTAACAGCAGCGCAAATGAAAGCAGACTGCCGGCACTCGGCATCAACAGCCTGGGACGCATCGGCAAACTGACTCTGTGGCATCACATCGGCAGAAAGTACTTCAAAGAAATTATCGTCAACCAGGGGCGGGACATCGGCCTGGGGATGGAAACCATCGCCCGCCTGATCGAAGCGGATGCGACTTACGGGCTGCTCCACCGGTTTCTGTACGGCATCAAAGCCCGGCCCTGCATTCAGATTACGGACGAAAAAAACGGCAAGATGCTCATCGACGGCATTCCGGTGACGGTTTTACGGGAACAGCGCAATCCCATGAATATTCCCTGGCGCCAGTACGGGGTGGACATTGTCGTGGATTGCAGCGGCAGCTTCAAAGATCCGACCGTTCCCGTGGACGACAAAAAAGGCTCCATCCGGGGTCACTTAAACGGCGGCGCCAAAGCGGTCATTCATTCCGCGCCTTTCAAGATCAAAAACAAGGCTCTCGCGACGCCGGAAGACACCACGACCTTGATTTACGGCATCAACCACACGGCTTTCGACCCCAAGAAGCACCTGTTGATTTCCGCGGCATCCTGCACCACGACGGGGCTCGCGCACATGGTCAAACCGCTTCTGGACAACGAGGAAACCAGCACTATCCTGACGGCGTCCATGTCCACGATTCATGCCGTGACCAATACGCAGAGCGTTCTGGATAAACTGCCCAAGGCCGGCGAGAAAGACATCCGTAAAACTCGCAGCATTCTCAACAACATCATTCTGACATCGACCGGCGCGGCCAAGGCCCTGGCCGAAGTCATTCCGGAAGTCAAAAACATCGGCTTCATGGGCGATTCCATCCGGGTGCCGACCAACACCCTTTCACTCATCGTGCTCAACGCGACGTTTCAGGCGAGAAACAACGATAAGGCGGCGGCGGCCGGTCTCGACACCAAAAAACTCAATGATATTTACGCGAAAGCCGCCAGGGACAATCCTCTTGTCCGCTTCACCATGCAGCAGAATGTCTCCACCGATCTGATCGGCGAAGACGCGGCGGTCATCATTGAAGGCCAGTTCAATCACACCCGCACGGCTTTCATACCAGTCAACCTTTCGCACATTCCGAATCTGCCGGCGGACCTCGTTTCGGCCCTTGGCGAAAAAATGCTTCAGGTTCCCGTGGTCCATGCCAAGATTTTCGGCTGGTACGACAACGAATACGGCAGTTACACTAACCGGATGGGAGATCTGACCGTCTATATCCACAAAAACCTTCAGTAAGCCGCCGAGAAAGCGCTCCACGAGCAGGCTGCGGCAAACGCGCCTTCTCGTTCATTTAAACCAAAAACCCTCGTTTTCTTTCACACGGAAACGAGGGTTTTTGGCTGGAAAGCATACGCGGCGACGCCCGGCGAAGATCATGCATCAGGTAAAACAGCCCGGAGAGCATATCATTTTGTTTTTGGACGCGAGAGGTCCTACAGAATAACGGAAGCGTAGGGCGCCGGCTCCAGATCATGCTTCCCGAGATACAAAGCGCCGCTCCAGCCGTCAATGGCGATAAAATTTCCGCTTCGGATCGTGTGGTTCTCCAGGGTCGCATAGCCTTCCATTTCATAGACCTTCAGTTTGCTGAGCCCCACCACCCCGACTTTGCCCAGCTGCGGAATAGTAACGGCGGCATGAGAGGTCGCTCCGCCCTTGGCGGTAAGCAGCCCTTCCACCTGCAAAAGGACGCCGACATCATCGGGCACCGTATCGGGTCGGATCAGAATGAGCGGCGTTTCGGGCTCCGTTAGGCGAAACTGCTGAATGTCTTTTTCGGAATAAACGACCCGGCCGCACAGGGCGCCGCCGGAGACGCCAATTCCTGTCCCCAGCATGGACTCGTGCAAGAAGTCCGTCTCTTTAAAGCGCCGCAGGTTTTTTGCCTGGGTCTGATCCATGTCCCGCGTCTGCAGCAGAAACAAATGCTCTTTTTGCGGGCCTTCAAAGGTAAATTCTATTTCCTGGTGGTTCAGGCCCTTTTCATAAATCAGCGTTTCCGCGGTTTTGACCAGTTCGGCATAGATGTCCGGAAAGTCCGCTTCCAGGGAAATTCCCTTGTTGCGCTGTTCGGTAAGCCGCTGGCGCTCGGAGATGGGATGCGTTTCGACAAGCCCGGAAACGATATCGTCCCCCTGAACGCCGAAGATGAAATCCCCGTAAAGGGCCACATCGGAGGAAGCGCTTTTCGGATCACGGGTAAAAATCACGCCCGAGCCGGATCGCTCGTGGAGGTTGCCGAAGACCATCGCCTGCACGATGACGGCGGTCCCCCACGCATCGGACAAATGCATCTGGTGGCGGTAGATGCGCGCCTGCTCGGCATACCAGGAATCAAAAACCTTTAAAACCGCATGACGCAGCTGCCGGAGCGGATTATCCGACAACGGAATGCCGCTGTCCAGAATCCCCTGTTTATACGCCAGAGCGATCTGCTTCATCATCCCGGGCGGAAATTGAATTTTTCTTTGCACGCCATGCTTCTGTTTGAAGCCATCCATGATGGCGTCGAAGAAGTCGCGGCTCATCCCCTGGAACATCCCCCAGGTCTGAAGAAAACGGCGGTAGGAATCCCAGGCCGCCCACTGGAAATCTTTTTTGGCGCTGAGGGTTTCGGCAATCGAGGCGTTGATGCCGACATTTAAAAAAGAACGCATCATGCCGGGCAGCGAAATCGTCGCGCCGCTTCGCACCGACAAGAGTAGAGGATTTGCGGGGTCTCCGAAACGGCGGCCCGTCTTCCGCTCCAGCGCGGCGATTTCCCTGTTGACCCGCCGGGCCAGATCCCGGAAAATGTACTTGTATCCATAAACTGCGTCAAATCCCCGGAACACTTCCGTGGTGATGACAAAGCCCGGCGGCACCTGGAACCCGAACGAAACAAGCTGCTTGAGGAAATAGCCTTTGTTGCCCAGCAGGATCTGGTTGTCCATTTTCGGGTTTTTACTGTAGATGGGAGACACGGCCAGATCCGGATTGTAATCCATCAGGAGGTTGACAATCCGCTTGTTGTCCTTGAACTTTTCCAACTCCGCGTTGAGCGTTTTGATGACGGTGTGCACAAAATTGTCCAGCACCTGCAGTCCGAAGGCGGACGAGATCATGCCCCGGAGAAAATTCTCCGATTGCCGATAGATGAACTCCTCCATCCGGGCCTCGTCCTGCTTGCCGTCGGGTGGATCCGTCTGCGCCTGAAGCTGACGGAGAATCACCGGCAAATTGACGCTGTGGGCGTCGATATAGTAATCCCGGATGACATCCTGAATCCCCCGGGAGATGAACCGGAAAATATCCAGATACTGCTCCATGGAAAACTGCTTGATGGGCAGCGCGCTGGTGATGTACCGGACTTTGGCCACCAGCCCTTCGGTGGAAATCCCTTCCAGATCCAGCGCGTTCAGATAGGTCCACAGATAGGTATGGACCCTGATGATGGTGCGCTTGGTGATAAACTGCAGATTCAGGGATTGAATCAGCTCTTCAAAGAGCATTCCCGCAAGGCTCTCCAGGCGCAGGGAAAACCCCAGCGCGTCAAATTTTTCCTCGTGGTAGGTTCCATACATGGATGGAATCCCCGCGGCAATGTGCCTTTTGTAGTAGATGTTTTCAAAAGGGCGGGTTTTCTTTTCGGAAAGAATTTGGGTCTTGAGCGAACCGAGGCATTTCAGAATGACATTCAGACTTCGGTAATGGTTTTTATCGGCCAGCGACCGTTTCAGCGACACAAGATCCTGCGCGGTAAAAACGCCGGCGGACTCCAGATCGCCCAACAGATTATAGTACCGCGGATGGTATTTCTTGTAAATCAGCTGATAAATGCGGATCATGAGCGACGCGCGCTCCCGGTCCGTCTCGGAAATATTCTGAATCCGGGAAATTTCCCCGGCAATTTTCTCCGGATCCCATTCCAGAAATTTCCCCGGTTGATTTCCGGCGCCCTCAAAAAGGTGGATCAGCGCCCGATGCATGCCGTCGAAATACAGCCCCTCGCCGGCCACCTGATCATAGACTTCATCGGGAACATGCTTGCGGATGGCTTTTTTTTCTCCGGAAACCCAGAAGCGGAAAATATCCTCGATAAATTCGACCAGCAGGCTGTTGCTCTCGACGTGGGACTGTTTGCGGAAAAAATCGATCAGGCGGTCGTTGCGGCAGGACAACTCATCCACCCGGGTCGTCAGGTCCCTGAGTTCGCCTTCGGCGCCGATTTCGCTGAAGTACACGGGGAACAGACGCAAAAGCTGCTTGATCAGGCTGTAGGCCGGGGCAATGTCCGCGTTGAGCAAGCGGGAAATGTCGCGTTGAATCAGGTCCGTGTCCCGGATGAAAATGCCGCCGATTTTCAGATGAATAATCAGCGCGGAAACGAGCCTTTTCGTCCAGCGCGGCTTCAGGGCGATGATTTCCAGCCAGGCGCGGATCGTCCGGATATGTTCGGGATTGACCCGCACCTGCCATTCGGCCGTCGATCCCCGGATCTCCGGATATTCAAATCCGTAGGCGATCAGTTCGTCCATGAACATTTCCACCAGGGGGTGGTCGTTTTGCGCAAAGACTTCCCGGGCCGCCGTGAGGATACAGTCGATGCTCGCGCTGCGGAATTCACTCCGGGCTGTGTTCTTTTTCAGGAAACTGAAAATTTTCCTTATAATAATATCCAGATTCTCTTTCTTTTCCTCTTGAAAAACAAGTTTCAGCGACGCATTGATTTCCCGCATGGCGCCGGCATGGAGGTCCTGCAGACCCGGCGCCGTCATAACGCCGAAGAGAAAATCCAGCTTCACGAGGTGACGGTTCGCGTAGGCTTCGGCTTTTTCCAGCGCGGAGGCGACACGAAGGTAGGTGTCGAGAATCTGAAAATAATCCGGAAGGGCCAAAAAGTCCCGGAGATGCGCCCCGGCTTTTTCGCCGTCCCGGGGACGAAGCGCTTCGATCTCCAGCATCAGCTTGCGGAACCGGTGATGAGAAAGCGGCCGGATCAATTCCAGATAAGGGGTTTCATTCGGCGGCGTCTCGGCCTTGCGTTCGGCCACCAGCCATAACGCGGGATCGGGTTGATTCAGCCAGAAAACGTAGGTCACGCGGAACATTTTGTAGAGCAGCGCGTCGAATGCCGGTGTGACCAGATCCACGTTCCTGTCGGCCGCCGTCCGGAGGATTCTTTTCAGATAGGAAGAGCATTTTTTAAACAGAGCCGATTCGCCGTCCGCCAGCTCCGCCAGGAATTCGATCAGGGGGGGGAACAGCGACAGATTCCTCTCCAGAAACTCCTTGCTGTGCAGGATCACCGTGTCCGCGTAGTCGAACAGGTAGTGCAGTGCGCTGTCTTTCACTTCTTCGCCGGCCGTGGATTTCAGAATATCGAAATAAATCGTCAGCAGTATCCACAAACCGGCGAGCCCGTCGGGATGGCGGTTGCAAATGTGAAAATTGCCGATGGAGATGGACTTGAGCTCCCGGAGCACGAAGTCCCAGTTGACGTAAGGATGATTGAGTTCGGTGAGAAGCTCGCGGGTTTTTTTCTGCAATCCGTAACGGTCTTTGACAATCGAGAGGATCGGAGCATATTGCTGCGGGATCTGAACATCCGCCGCCGTGCGCTCCAGATTCACCTTTAATGCTGAAGAGATCCACCGGCCATTGCCGGCCGGGGATTTTGATTCTGCTTTCATAAGCCGCTGCCTTTACCGGTCGAATAAAACAGATATTACGCCTTATTTCAAGACGTAATATCTGCCGACCCGGCAGGACCAGGCATTAATCCACAAACGGATTGTCATCCGTGATGCATAAGGAGTTTTTCAACACCGCAAAAGCTTTTCAGAAGACGGGCTCTCATCCGGTCACCCCAGAATACCGATGAACACGCCGCCGGCGATAGCGGCCCCGATGGCCCCGGCAACGTTAGGCCCCATCGCATGCATCAGCAGAAAGTTCTTTTTGTTTTCCTGTTGACCCATCACCTGGACCACCCGTGCAGACATGGGCACCGCCGATACACCCGCTGCGCCAATCATCGGATTGATTTTTTCCTTCAGGAACAGGTTCATGATTTTCGCCAGAATGACACCGGCTGCGGCCGCACTGGCAAATGAAACAACCCCGAGAATCAGAACGAGCAGCGTCTTGGCCTGGAGGAAGTTTTCCGCAACCATGGCGCCGCCGATGGAAACCGTCAGGATGATGGTCAGCACGTCGATAAAAACTGTCTGTGCCGTTTGGCTGAGTCGCTCCACAACGCCGCTTTCCCTGAAAAGGTTGCCCAGCATAAAACAGCCGATCAGCGGAGCAGAAGCAGGGACAAAGAGAATTACGATTATGGTGGTAACAAGCGGGAAAAGGATTTTCTCCAGTTTCGACACTTGCCGCAGCGACGGCTTCATGTAAATCGCGCGCTCCTTTTTCGTCGTCAGCAGCTTGATGACGGGGGGCAAAATCAGCGGAACCAGGGCCATGTAAGAGTAACAGGCCACCGCCGTCGCGCCGATAATATGCGGCGCCAGCTGCGCCGTAACATAAATAGTCGTCGGTCCCTCGGCGCCCCCGATAATGCCGATGGAAGCTGCCTCGTTGAAGGAAAAGCCGAACAGAAGGGACAGGAAAAAGGCAAAGTAAACACCGAACTGAGCGGCGGCGCCCAGAAGAAGCGTTTTTGGATTGGCCAGCATGGGACCGAAATCCGTCAGCGCCCCGAGACACAGGAAAATAAGGGGCGGAAGAATCTGCCACATAATGCCAAAGGAGAAAAAGATTGCCAGCAACCCGACCGGTTTTGTCGGAACTTCCGCCTGGTTGGTCTGCTGCTGGGTGAGCATAACGGCGATGACATCGCCTGCTTCGACGTGCTGACCTTTTTTTACTTTAATTTCTTTGACCCGCCCGAAAACCGGTGAGGCAATGTCTCCTGTGTCCGTCTGTACAACAACAGCGTCTTTATCAAAAACATTGCCCTTCTCCACGGAGATTTGACTGATGATCCCTGATTTCTTTGCTTTCATCTCATGCTCATAATCCATCAATCCCCCAACGGGTAAATTAACGAGCATGATGGCGAAGCCGATAGGAAGCAAAATAAGAGGTTCCATTTTTTTTGCAATCGCCAGATAAATAAAAACGCCGCCGATGAGGATCATCAGGGCGTTACCCCACGTAAAAAACTGAAAACCGCTTTCTAAAAGGCCAAACACGTCGATTCCTGTATTGAATAATCGTTATGTTAATGAAGCCATTTATCCTACTTGCGCATAAACTTTGTTGTCTTTTCCGCGACGATTCTGGTCAGCCATATGGTAAACCAAAGAATCGTAAGAAGAAAGAAAACCAGGCCAAATCCGCCTCCGGCGATCTTTACAGCCAATCCCATGTCAATCATGCTGATATCAGACCTCCTCCTGCTTTGATCGATACATCCAACAATGATGAAAAACGGCCACGCGCCTATTCAGCGCTCAGGCCGGCCACTGGTGTATACAATACATACAAGTTACTACGACAACGCTGATGGTTTCCTATCTATAATTTTTCACAATGTCAATTTGTTTGTTTTGAGTGATTTCAATTATATATGTCGGTAACGGAAACATCTTAAATTAAATGTCACCAGGGGCGCTTTCTTTAATTCGCCTTCAACCTTCAGGGTGTATAGCATATATACACCTCTGGTCGCTCTGCTTGACCGCGCGGGATGTTTGTTATAAGAGTTTCGGCAGAAAGGTCGGACATGTCCTATAAAACCGTTTCAGATGTCGAACAAAGGTTGATTGAGGCAGGCTATATCCCGTCCCGGGAAATTGCCACGGTCATTTTTCTGGCGCAGGCGACCCAGAAGCCCGTTTTGATCGAAGGGCCGGCGGGCGTCGGTAAAACGGAGCTGGCCAAGGCGGTGGCGCGCAGCCTGGGACGTGAGTTGATCCGTCTCCAGTGCTACGAAGGACTGGACGAGGCCAAAGCCCTCTATGAATGGGAATACGCCAAGCAACTGCTCTACACGCAGATGGTCAAGGACCGGATCAACGATATCATCGGCGCCACCGCAACGCTTGCTGAAGCGGTCGATGCCATCGCCGCCCAGGAAGACGCTTTTTTTTCCGACCGTTTCATCCAGCCGCGTCCGCTTCTGCAGGCCATCAGTTCGGCCAAGCCCGTCGTGCTGCTGCTCGACGAGGTGGACAAGTCCGATCCGGAGTTCGAGGCCTTCCTGCTGGAGTTGCTCAGTGATTTTCAGGTTTCCATTCCGGAGCTGGGGACGCGAACGGCCGTCCGGATCCCCTTTGTCCTGCTCACGTCGAACAACTATCGCGATATGAGCGACGCCCTCAAGCGCCGCTGCGTTCATCTCTACATCGATTATCCGGCGCGCGACACGGAAATCTCGATAGTCCGCCTGAAAATTCCGGACATCGAGGAAAGGCTCTGCGCCGTCCTGGTGGATTCGATCCGCAGAATCCGCACCCTGGATCTGAAAAAAAGTCCCAGCATTTCCGAAACCCTGGATTGGGCGCAATCGCTTCTGGCGCTGCAGATTACCGAACTGACGCCGGAAGTCATCTCGGAAACCCTCAACGTCATTTGCAAATACCAGGCGGATCTGGAAAAGGTGCGGAAAGACATCGACCGGGTCGTCGGCGCCGGGCTTTCATGACGCTATCTGTCCCGGGAAAAAGCGAACGCGCCGCACGACCCTTCAGACGTGCTGAATTTCAACCGTCTGTTGCCTAAAGAAATATCTTTGGGCAACGGTAAAGACCCGAACCGGCAGGGCAACCCTCTTTCAGGGGACGCGCCTCCGGAATTCCGTCGTGGTGATTTATGGTCAAACTGATTGGGCAATTTGTTTCCTGCTGCCGGGCTGCGGGGCTGCGCGTCTCCACCTCCGAAGTCCTCGACACGCTCAGGCAGCTCGCGCTGATCGACCCGACCGATGAGCTGCAGTTCAAGGCCCTGCTGCGGGCCAATTTTGCCAAAAGCCTGCGGGAACTGAAGCACTTTGAACGCCTCTACCATCTGTTTTTTCACGAAATGCGCGTCAACGCTGAAGACATGCGGCAGGCGGCCTCCCAGATCGACCGCATTCGGGAGGCGACGGACCTGTTGAGACAAAAACCGCATGACAATCCGATGTACGATGCCGTGGTGGATTTTCTGGCCGGCAATCCCATGGCCCTGCTGGCGGAAATGCGCCGGATCCATTCGGAATCGGATGACGCGGCATCGCCCGCCCGGTTCAATCTCGGGCCGCTCGCCAGCCGCTTCAACGTTCTGCTGCAGATCAATGCCGCGGCAAACGCCACCGCCGCACTTCTGGAAAACAACGAATTGAACATGACGCCGGCGGACCGTCATAACCTTGCGGCGCATTTTGAAGATCGCGTGGCGGCGGCGCGGTCCATTCTGGTTTACGAGCCGCAGGCGGGCGGCGGCGGCGCCAAAAAAATAAAAACGCACGAGCAACGCGTTCGCGACCTCGGTGAAAAAGCGTTTTCGTCCTTCACCCGCGAGGAAGTGGAGGAAATGCGCGAAGCCATCGAACGCTTGGTGCGCAAACTGAAAAACATCGTCAGCCGGCGCTTTGCCGTCCGCGACCGGGGAAATCTGGACGTAAAAAAAACCCTGCGGGCGTCCGCCAAATACGACGGCGTCCCCCTCGACATCAAGTACCGCCGGAAAAGCCTGCGCAAAAGCCGGATCGTCACCCTTTGCGACGTGTCCGGATCCGTCTGGGCCGCGGCCCGCTTCATGCTCAATCTGGTTTATTCCCTTCAGGACTGCTTCGATAAGGTCAACAGTTTTGTCTTCATCGACCAGTTGACGAACGTCACCGGCATCTTTGAGGAGCAGGATATCTTCGAAGCCGTCCGCATCGTCATGGAAGAAGCGGACGTGCACTACTCGGCGCCAACCGATTACGGCGAGACGCTCAGAAATTTTAAAAAAAATTACATGGATCTTCTGACGAAAAAGACGACGCTCATCATCGTCGGCGACGGTCGGTCGAATTACATGAATCCGGAAGACGCGATTCTGGGCGTCATGCGGGAGCGCTGCCGACGGGTCATCTGGCTTAATCCCGAACCGGAGAAACTGTGGGGCACGGGCGACAGCGAGATCCGGACGTACCTGCGCCACTGCCATGAAGTGCGCGCCTGCCGCAACGTCAACCAGCTGTTCACGTTCATCGAGGAGCTGGTTTTGTAACGTATTCCGCCGCGCCCGGAAAAACGCCGGCATCTGAAACAGAGGAAAACATGAAACAACCGGACAAGCCTTTCGACATGCCGGCGCAGGTCGCGGATTTTGCCGCACGACACGTCGCCATGCGTACAGATCTCCAGACGGGGCAGGAATTTCCCGCAGACCTCTGGCGGGAAATGGGAAGGACCGGGCTGTTCAGGGTCGGCCTTCCGGAGAGCGAAGGCGGCGACGGCAGGGGATATCTTGACCTTTTGCGTTGCGGAGAGACGTTTGTCCGCAGCGGTTTGAATCTGGGGTTGGGGATGTCCTGGATCTTCCAGCAGATGATCGCCCGCTCAGTTGTGGGGGCATTCGGCACGCCGGAGCAATGCCGACAATATCTGCGCACCGCAGCCCTGGGAGATTGCACCATAAGCTTTGCCGTCTCCGAACCGGGACGCGGCGCCTCTCCGAAAACGCTGGCCACAAAAGCGCAACAGCAGGGGGAATGCTACCTCCTGAACGGCGAAAAAACCTACCTGACCAACGGACCGATTGCCGATTTGTTTGTGGTGGTCGCCGTAACCGACGATGCGTCGGCGCGAAAAGGCTTTACCGCGTTTATCGTCCCGCGCGACACGCAGGGCCTTTGCGTCACGCCGCCGATGTCTCTGAATTTTTTAAAGCCTTCCCCGCACGGCGGCATTCAACTGAACCGCTGTCTTGTCCCGAAGACATCCGTCCTCGGCCGGGAGGGAAGCGCCTGGGAGGACATCGTCGTCCCTCTGGGAGAAACGGAAGACATCGTGATGACGGGGCCCGTTCTGGGCGGCATGGCCGCGCAACTGGACCTCCTGAAGGCAGCTCTTCTGGAACATCCCGCGGCCGCGGACCGAACTCTGGCGGGCGAATGGGGCGCGTTGCATGCCCTGTGGGAGGCTCTCAGGATCCTCGCTTATGAAGCCGCCGGCAGGCTCGACCGGGGCACAGGCGCCCCCGCGCCGCTCGGCATTGCCTTTGCCCGCATCGCGGCGGAGTTTCACGCCGACGTCGCCCGGTGGCTCCAACGCCTGCACATTCAACCGCCCGAACGCTTCGGACTTCTGCAAAAAGACATGGAATTTCTGGAAATGCTTCAAAAAAGACGCCTGCAAATCCGTCAGGAAAAAATCGGCGCAGCACTGCTGAAAACGTAAACGGACTCTCCGGAAGATACGATCAGGCATTGCCCAGCGTATATTCATTCATCACCCGCAGTTGCCGGCTGATGAAACCGCGAACCATTTCGGCCGTCTCTCCGATTGAAAGATGCGCAAAAACGTCATACGGAATCTCTTCGAATATTTTGATGTAAATTTTCTGCACACCGGTAAAATTCATGCTGTATTTGGGAAGGGCCTTGTTGGTTCCGCTGATCACGATCGGCAGAATGGGCGCCTTCTTCTGGTGCGCCAGTTGGAAAGCGCCCAGTTTGAAGGTCTTGACTTCGCCATCATGAGACCGGGTGCCTTCCGGAAACATGAAAATGGAGCTTCCCTCGTCCAGGTGCATTGCGCATTGGCTGAGCATCTGTCCGATGCTTTGCCTGTCGCCGCGTTTCAGTTGAATGTAGCGGTTCAGCATCATATTCCAGCCGATCAGCGGCACACGGAATATTTCAATTTTGGATACCCATTTATAATGAAAGAAAAGCCGGAAGGCGATCAGAATATCCAGCTGCGACTGGTGATTGGAAACGACCATGTACGCCGCGTCTTTCCGCACTTTGTCACGGCCTTCAATGCGAATCCGCCAGGCCGGCATGGTCCAGGTGTAAAGAGAAGCCCAGAAGCAGGTAAACAAATGCAAAAGCCGCAACCGCCGGTCAAAGGGGTAAGTAACCACACGCAGGAGCAAGGCCGTCAAAAACAGCGGAATGGACGTCAAGGAAATAAAAATCAGAAAAACAATGCTGACAATGCGATTAAACATAGGAAATCCTTTTACTTCCGATTATTTTCCTGCCCGGATGGCGCGGAGTATAAACAGAAGATCCAAGTCTGTCAATAGCATTCCGTCACAGGGGCCGAAAGCCGGATTCGCGGTCCCGGATCCATTTCCGGCGGGAAAATAGGCGCCGCACCCGTCCACAAATAATTGTCTGTAACCGGCAAATCATGATAGGGTGCCGATGTAAATCCAATAAGTGAATAAACAAAACAAGGAGAGCGGACGGCGTAAAAAGCTGCGCCGCGAAACGCCGGAGCAAATCCGGAGGGACCTCATGAAAATTGATATTCAACAGAAAAACCATTAGGAAGGAGAAGAAAGGTGGAATACAAGAACATTATTGTGACAACCGGGGATTTCGTGACGACGATCGTTTTGAATCGCCCGCCGATGAATTCCGTGAATCTGGGCGTTCGCGAGGAATTATTCGACGCGGTCACGAACATCGAAAAAAGCAAGGAAACACGGGCCGTCATCATCACCGGCGCGGGCGAAAAAGGCTTCTCCGCCGGCATGGACATCTCCGACGTGGCCAACATCACCCGCGGCCCCAACGGCAACGACATCATGAACGCCATCTCACGCTCCACCAAGCCTTACATCGCGGCGATCAACGGACACGCCCTGGGCGGCGGATGCGAAACAGCGATCGCCTGCCATTTCCGCATCATGACGGACAATCCCAAAGCCCTGATCGGACTGCCTGAGGTGAACCTGGGCATCACGCCCGGCTGGGGCGGCATTCAGCGGCTGCCCAGGCTTCTGGGAAAATCCAGGGCGCTGGACATGATCCTCTTCAGCAAACGCCTGACGTCTGCCGAAGCCATCGCCATCGGCCTGGTGGACAAGGTCGTTCCGGCCGCCGATCTGATAAAGGAGGCAACGGCGTTTGCCGTGGCGTTGACCAAACGCCCGCCGCTGGCCGTGGCCGCCGTCCTCGAAGGCATCAGCGTCGGCATGGAAAAGGGCTTTGATGAAGGCCTGAAGCTGGACATCGAGTGGTCCAATAAACTGGCCGCCAGCAAGGACGCGGTAGAGGGCATCACCGCTTTCCTGCAGAAGCGCGAACCGAATTTCACCGGCGAGTAGCCGGCCACAGGACAACACACGCGAAGGACGGCAGGACGGAATATTTGAGTGGGTTGATGGCCGGATGTTTACCTCTCGCATGCGGAACGGAAAGACCACTAAAATGGAACGACTCTGAAGAAAATACGAATAAGAGACCGTTAATATGATCATTCCGCAGCTTCTCGAGCTATACCGCTCCTGCGTCCTTTGCCCGCGCGCCTGCCGTGTTGACCGGACGAAAGGCGAACCGGGCTACTGCCGCCTGCCTTCCGATATCGTCATGGACTGCGTCCTGTCCCATCATGGAGAGGAGCCGCCTCTTTCGGGAACGGGTGGCGCAGGAACCATTTTCCTTTCTTCCTGCAATCTGGGATGCGTCTATTGCCAGAACTATCAAATTTCGCACTCGGCTGAAGGACGTCGGTTGACCGTCATCGAACTGGCCCGGATCATGATCGGCCTCCAGAAAAGCGGCTGCCACAATGTCGAGCCGGTAACGCCCACACCCCAGACACCCCTGGTGATGGAAGCGCTCTGTCTGGCACGGGCCCAAGGACTCACCGTCCCGCTGGTCTATAACTGCGGCGGCTATGAAAATCCGGACGTGATCCGGATGCTGGACGGCATGGTCGATATTTACCTTCCGGATTTCAAATACGGTCTGGAAGAAGACGCGCTCGCCTTCTCCGACGCCCCGCAGTACCCGCGTTTCGCCCTTGCCTCCATCCGGGAGATGGTCCGGCAGACAGGGGATGACCTGGCCCTGGAGAACGGAATCGCTTCCCGCGGGATCATCGTCCGCCACCTGGTTCTGCCGGGACGGCTGGAAAATTCAAAGGAGGCGCTGAGGCTTTTGCACGGCGAGATCTCCACGCGTATTCCGATCAGCCTTATGTCGCAATACACGCCCATTCCGAAAGTGCGCTCGCATCCGCTTTTAGGCCGCAGGGTTTCAGCGGCGGAATATCATGAAATTGTGGAATTCGCCCTTTCCCTGGGGTTTGAAAATCTGTTCATTCAGGAAGTCGATGAAAGAGCCCTGACACCGGATTTCAATTGCAAAAATCCTTTTGACACAACCGGGTGAACCCATCGGTTTCCTGATTCAATCCGCCATCAACCGCAAAATCGGCGGAGAACTTTTCTCTGGACGACGTTCACCAAAACGTCCTGATTACGGCATCTTGAAAATACTGACGCCGGGGGGCGGTTTGAACTGGAAACGTTTCGAGGAAAGCCCCCTGTTCATTTTGATGTCCGAAAACTTCAGCAGCGTGGAATTGCCCATCACATCGTCAAAGCCGACCTGGAGAATGTAAAAATTGTCTTTGGCAATCGTCATCTTCAGATAGGAATAAGACGCACCTTTTTCACGGGGATACAGCAAAAGCAGGTAGTTGCCGTCCGAATCCACTGCCGGAGAGGCGTATTGAATCGTAAAGTCATGGTGGAGCTTCCCCAGACCGGACAGAAACTTGATCAGGGCCTCAGATTTGAAAATCCTATTGGATTCCTGAACATAAACTGTTTTATCCGAAGGCAGGTAGAGCCAGGCTTTTTGCGCGTTGATGATCAGCTTTTTTACCTTCGGCTTTTTATAGTCCCAGAGCATCTGCCTGGGATTTTTAAAACAGACCGTCCCCTCTTCCGTATCCGTTTTCCGGATCGACTTCACTGTGGTTTCCTGAATAAAACCGGCCTGAAAGTCCTGCGTTTTTTCATAAATCTTCTGCAGAGACTCAATAACTTCCTCCAGGGGAGGGGCGGGGCCTGCCCAAGAAACAGATGGAAAAACAACCCCTAAAAACAATGCGGCGCAAACCGCGAATATTTTAGCCGTCATAAACAATTCAATTTTACTCAAATTTATCTTCATTTTTTTTATTTCACAAAATAGAGAAAATTCTCTCCAGGATGGCACATTTTTTTCAATGCAGTTTATATCCTGGAACGAAGAGGGCCATAAGTTGTTATGATTAAAGGATATATACGCAACTAATCAATATTACTCATGTAATTTATTGCCCAAACCTTAAGCAATCCGGTCTAAAAGCCGAAGCAATGCGGACTTAACGGGCTTATCCACATGGTTGTCAACAGGCCTTTCCACAACTTTGTGGAATACGGCTTTCCGGTTGGGCAAAAACGCTCCCATGGTTTGGGAAACGTTGGCTTTTCGCGCTCTTCTCATCCGATTTGCATTCTCCAGCCAAATGGGTCTTCCCTGGTTCCGTACTGAATTTGAAGAATTTCATTGTACAATTTTTCGGCAAGCGCCCCGGCATTGCCTTCGTTAATAAGATATTCCCTGTCGCGGTAGTAAATCCGCCCGACCGGTGAAATGACGGCGGCCGTTCCCGTGGCGAAAGCCTCCCGGAGCGTTCCCTTTTCAATCGCCGTGATCACTTCCGTCATGGCCAGCCGTCTTTCGTCCACATTCACACCCAAATGCGCCGCCAGTTTGATGACGGAATCGCGTGTCACTCCCGGCAGGATGGTCCCTCCCAGCGGCGGCGTGACCAACTGGTCGCCGATCGCAAAAAAGATATTGCTGGTGCCCACTTCCTCCACATACCGGTTTTCCCTCGCGTCCAGCCAGAGCACCTGCGTATAGCCCATCTCACCTGCGATGCGGCTCGCGTAAAGGCTTGCGGCGTAATTCCCCGCCGCCTTGACATGCCCCGTCCCGCCCGGCGCTGCCCGGACGCAGTCGTCGGACACATAAATTTTGGTCGGCCCGAAACCGTGCGCGTAGTATGCGCCCACCGGTCCGCAAACGATGAAGAAAAGATATTCGTCCGCCGGATGCACGCCAAGGGCGGCCTCTGTGGCAATCATCGTCGGCCGAATATACAGAGAGGCGCCCTTCTCCCGGGGAACCCATTCCTTTTCCAGCAGCACAAATTGCCGGAGCGCGTCCAAAAACACCGTTTCGTCAACGGGCGGCATGCACAGCCTTGCGGCGGACACGTTCATGCGGCGGATATTCTCCATCGGACGGAAAAGAAAAATTTCGTCGTTTGTCCCCCGGTAAGCCTTCAGACCTTCAAAGATTTCCTGTCCGTAATGAAGGCACATGGCGGTGGGATCCAGTTGCAGGCTATGGTACGGCTCGATGACCGGGTCATACCAGCCGTCCGCCCCTCTGTACTTCATGGTAAACATATGGTCGGCAAAATACTGACCGAACCCCAGCTTTTTTTCGTCCGGTTTGGGCTTCAGTTGATCCGGGCGCGCTTTGATCGTTTTAATTTTCATAGCATCCTCTTGGCAAAAAGAGTCCGGCCATCAGAGCCCGGCTGAACTTTTTCATAGCACTAAACAATACTCCGATCAAGGCTTCGATATTGAATTGCCTCGGCAACGTGCGCGGTTTCGATCTTTGGAGCGCCGTCCAGATCGGCAATCGTGCGCGACACTTTCAGGATGCGGTTCATCGCGCGCGCGGAAAGACCCAGCTTTTCAACGGCCATTTCCATGAGCTGATGCGACTCTTCATCGATGGGGCAGAAAGACCGGATTTGTTGTTCCGTCATGCGGGCATTGGCCGGCAGGCCCGAGCCGCCGAAGCGTTCCTGCTGGCGCCGGCGCGCCCCGACCACGCGCTTTCGGACGGCGGCGGAAGATTCGTTGTCCTCTTTTCCCGTCAACGCCCGGTAATGGACGGACGGCACTTCGACGTGCAAGTCGATGCGGTCCAGCAAAGGGCCGGATATTTTTGCCTGATACTGCCGGATCTGCTGGGGGGAACAGCGGCAGCGGCGGACCCGGTCCCCGAAATAGCCGCACGGGCAGGGATTCATGGCGGCCACCAGCATGAATTTCGCCGGGAAGGCGGCCGTCACGGCCGAGCGGGTAATCGTAATCGTCCCCTCTTCCAGCGGCTGGCGGAGCGCCTCCAGCGCGTTACGTTTGAACTCCGGCAGTTCATCCAGAAAGAGCACGCCCAGATGGGCCAGCGATATTTCTCCGGGATGCGGCATCTGACCGCCGCCGACCAGGCCCACATCGGAAATGGTGTGATGCGGCGAGCGAAAGGGACGAGCGGCGATCAGCGTTTCCCCCGCGCTCAGAAGGCCCGCCACGGAAAAAACCTTGGTGACCTCGATGGCTTCTTCAAAGGAAAGATCGGGCAGGATCGTGGGCAGCCTTCGGGCCAGCATGCTTTTGCCGGAGCCCGGAGGCCCGATCATCATGACATTGTGAGAGCCTGCCGCGGCGATCTCCAGCGCCCGGAGCGCCAGCTTCTGTCCTTTGATTTCGGAAAAATCGATGTCATAGCGGCGGTTGACCTGAAACAGGTCATCGGCATTCAAACAAAGCGGCTCGATTTTTTTCCTGTCGGCCAGAAACTCGACAACATCGGGAAGCGACCGAACACCGTAAACATGGATGCCTTCCACCATGGCCGCTTCCGCGGCGTTTTCTTCGGGAACAAAAACGGAACGGATCCCCGCTGCCCGGGCCTGGAAAGCGGCGGGCAGAACACCCCGCACTCCCTTGATGCTGCCGTCCAGCGACAGCTCCCCGATAAAAAGGCATCCGCCCAGGGCGGCCTCTTCGATCAACGCTTCCGCGGCCAGAATGCCCACCGCGATCGGCAGATCAAAGCCGGTCCCCTCTTTGCGAATATCGGCGGGCGCCAGGTTCACCGTCACATGATCGCGCGGAAAAGCGTAGCCGGAATTTTTGATGGCGGCCTTGATCCGGTCCCGGCTTTCCTTGACCGAAGCGTCCGGCAGGCCGACCGTGGCAAATTGCGGCAGACCCTGAGAAACATCCACTTCCACCGTCACAGGATAGGATTCCATGCCGATCACGCTCATGCTTAGCACTTTGATGAACACTTTTTTCTCCAAAGACCGATTCGCGGCGTAAATATTAGCGAATCCGCTCATTTATATCAAGATTTTAATTTGAGAAAAATATTTTTCGTCATTCTTGACTCGGTCAAGACGCTGTGCTAGGGTTCGTTGAAATCGATTGGGTCCGGAAAACATCAACCACAGTTAAACCTTTTACCGCTATGAAGAAATTATCCCATATCAACGATGCAGGGCAGGTTCAAATGGTGGATGTGACGGACAAAGCCCCAACCGTCCGGAAAGCGAAAGCCCGCGGTCAGGTGAGCATGAAAAGAGCCACGCTGAAGCTTCTGGCGGAGGGCCGGATGGCCAAGGGCAATGTGCTGACGACCGCTAAAATCGCGGGGATTCTGGCGGCCAAAAAAACCGGCGACCTTATTCCGCTGTGTCATCCCCTGGGGCTGACCGGCATTGATGTCGTTTTTTTCATCGACCGGAAAAAATCGCGGGTGATCATTGAGTCGCAGGCACAGACGGTCGGGCAAACCGGCGTGGAAATGGAAGCGCTGACCGCCGTGAGCGTCGCCGCGCTGACCATCTATGACATGTGCAAAGCCGCGGACCGGGAAATGGTCATCGGCGATATCCTGCTTCTGGAAAAATCCGGCGGCAAAAGCGGCGTCTTCGTCAGAAAAGCCGCGAAATAATCGGAGACAACACGTGCACCCTGTTTATAAAATCAAGAAAGCTTTTCGTTTTCCTTTCGTCGCGGTGACGGTTCTTCTGTTTGCGCTGTTCACGGCGGGACTGGCGCATGGCGAGTTCTGGGAAAAAGTCCTGACGGGCGCTTTATTCGCCGCCGCGCTTGTCGTGGCCGTTGAAGTCTCTGAAAGGGAATTTCGAACTTCTGAAAACGGCCTGCAAATCCGGAAGTTTTTCCGGACGAAAGATTTTACCTGGGCGGAAATCACGCACCTGGGCACGGTGCTTCTGCGCAACAAGGCTTACTTTCTGCTGACGACGACCAAAGGATTTTACATATTCTCCAATCTGCTGCAGGACCACACGCTGCTGCTCCAGGCCCTTGCAGAAAAGCTGGGCGGGGAAAAAGTGGAGGCGGAGATCAAATCATACATCGAAAACCCCAGAGAACGGACCTCGCTCGTCGTCTTGACGTGGGTCGCCCTGATCATTCTGGTCGGCATTCTGCTGACCCGATGGCTGATGGCCTGACGCCCGCCGGGCATCCGGAATCACGGTGGAAGCGGGCCAATGAAAAAGATAGTTTTTAACACAGGAGTCGCAGGATCATGAAAGGGAAAAAACAGCACAAACCGGCCGCAGGAATGGGCGTTCAGGAAACCCTCAACAAGGCTGTCGAAGAAATCCTGGAAAAAAAGCTGGACGATCTGGCGACGGTCCTGTCGGGCTCCGACAACGGCAAAAGCAAGCTTCACGCGGAAGTCATGGCCATGGTGGAAACAGGCCTTTTCAAAATCGCCCTGAGGCGCTCCGGCAACATCAAAAGCACGGCGGCGGCTTTTCTGGGCATCCATCGCAATACCTTTACCGATAAAATGACCAAACTGGGTCTGGACAGTGAAGAAAAAGATTCTCTTTCCTGACCATCGGCGCCGGAACCCCTCCCACCCGTATCACAGCCAATCCTTCCCACAGCAAGCTTCCTCTTGAAACTCCGGGCAGGTTTTTCAGGCCCCCCTCCCGACACACGTCTCCAAACGCCGTAAAATTTTACAAGGTTCTTATCGGCGAGGTATTTTCGGACAAACCTTGCGGACCACGGTTTATTTCCCGCGCGCCAGGGCCTTGTTCAGGCTGTGCCCGATGCCCAGCTCGTACATGAGCTTCCGCCCGACCGCCTCGGTCGGGGCGAAACGCCGGACGAAATCGATCTCTGCATCTGTCGGCCGTTCCGTTTCGGTCAGATCGGGGGCAACCTTCAGATCCCAGGGGATGTCTCTGCGGATATCGTCCACACCGACGCCGGGGTGAACCAGCGTCAGCACCATTTCTTTCGTCTTCTCGTCGAAGCGGAAGACACCCTTCGTGGTGAGCAACATGGCCGGGCCGGACCCCTTGGGGAAAAGCCCCGAGGCATCACGGCTGTCCCCTCCGTCCAGGTAGCCGGGCGAGGTGAAATAGTCGAGCTTTTCGACAAACTCGCCCCCCCGCATGGTGAGGATGGTCCTTTTCGCGTAGGAGATGAAATCCGCCGCCCCGCCCGAGCCGGGCAACCGCATCTTCGGCCGGTAGTAGTCGCCGATGACCGTGGTGTTCAGGTTGCCGAAGCGGTCGATTTGGGCGACACCCAGGAAGCACACATCCACATAGCCCCGGTAAGTCATGGTGAACATGGAGAAGAGGTCCGTGGCATAGGAGAAGCCCCGGCACGAATGGGCGTCCGCGATGTGGTTCGGGGGCACCAGGGGCTCGATGTCGAGAATCCCGGACTCCATCATGAGCGTGGCGTCCGGCGCGTGCAGGGCCTTGGCCATGGCGCCGGCCGTGGTGGGAAGCCCGACGCCGAGTATGACTTTCTCGCCGTCCCTGATCTCGCGGGCGGCCGTGATGATGAGCAGTTCGTCAAGGGTGTATTTTTTAGCCATTGAGCAGCCCCCTTTCCTCCATAATCTTTTCCATCTCCGCGAGCGTGACGCCCATGGTGCGCTCCCGGCCTTCGTTGTCCCAGCATGAGGTGTAGGCCGCGCCGTAGTTCGCCGGCGCCGAATAGTAGGCCTTCGCCCGGATGTCGTCGAGCAATTCGGCGCCGTGCTTGGTCATGTAGTGATCCAGGTAGGCGTGCCGGTCCGCGCAGCCGTAGATCCATTCGTCCATCCAGGCCTTGAGGCCTTCGCCGGTCATGTCCGCCATGAAGAACAGGGCGTACATCATCCGGTCGAGGTTGTAGTGGCCGAGCACTTCGGTGGGATGCGCCCCGAAGGGGATCTCCACCACCGCATCCACCCGGTAACCGGGGATGATGGTCAGGTGGGGACTCGACTGGATGATGTCATGTTTCACGATCTCCTCGCAGGACACGACGATGCGCCTGCTCGCCAGCGCGGCGGCCGCCACGCTGCCCAGGGCGCCCCAGTACTGGGCGTTGCCGAACCGGTCGGCCCGCTGGACGTGCACGATGCAGACGTCCGGGTTGGCGGCGGGCACGGTGAGAATCCGCTTGCCCGTGTAGGGGCAGGAGATGACCCGGTACTTGTCGTCACCCAGAAACGAGCGCTTCTTGAACAGGTCCGTAACCATCGCGCCCTCCAGAACCTGCATGAACGAAAAGCCGTGCATGCCCGCCACGAGCCGGGCGTTGTACTGGAAGTTCGTGTAGTCCTCCATTTCGAGCGTCCCCGCCTTCATCGCGCGCTCCACGGCCGACCCGCCCTCCTTGCCGCCGGCACGGTAAACGTAGGTGGAAACGAGCCGGTCCACGCACCCGCCTCCCACAAGCACCTCCACGTCGAAAACGCCGGACTGCGAGTAGAGTGTCAGGCCTTTCCGCCGCTGGCGGATGACTTCAAAAACCAGGGCGGCACAGGTCCCGGCAGTGTAGTTGCCGATGACCAGATGGTCGCCATCCCCGACGAAGCGGCCGATAGCCTCCTTCGCCGTCATGACCTTGTTGACTGCCTCAGGCATATTTCCCTCCTTTGTCGGAACGGACAAACAATCCGCCGGCCCCGTCCGGGCCGCCTGCTTTGCAGGATTGCAAGCGAAACGAAACGGTTCCGTGCGCTTCAGGGGCGACCCCGCTTTGCAACCTAAAACCCGGCCGGAAGCTTGCGGGGAACCCATTATGGGTATTGAACGCCGAAAAGAACTTGCTTTTGGGCGCAGTATACTGGGCGCCCCCCCGCGCGTCAAGAAAATATGGACCCGTCTTTTCCATATCCTTTGCCCAAAATATCCTTGACACACAATTTACGTCCTCATATATTCACCCACATAAAAAGGGAAGCCCGTCAATTCAATGTTATTCAATCATTGCGGAGGTTTTCTGCCGTCTGGGGCAAGCCGCCGCAAAGCCTAACCGGCGTCCCGGGGAGAACAAATGATTTATTCCGAAATTTTATTCAATGTGGAAGACGGAATTGCGACCATCACCCTCAACAGGCCGCAGGCTATGAACAGCTGGACGCGGCAGGTCGCGCTGGAGATGGAAGCGGCGCTGCTGGCCTGCGACAAGGATGACGCCGTACGCTCGGTCGTGATCACCGGCGCGGGTAAAGCCTTCTGCGCGGGCGCGGATTTAAGCGGCGCCTCCGAGTTTGCGGCGGGAGGGGCGGAAGATGAGAAAGCCAGACGCAGGTCGCTGGCCTTTCCCAACGTCATGCCCTGGCAGATTAAAAAACCGGTCATTGCCGCCGTCAACGGCCATGCCATCGGCGTGGGCATAACCTTCGCCATGAACTGCGACATCCGCTTCGTCGCCCGGGACGCAAAAATCCAGTTCGCCTTCGTGCGCCGGGGCATCACGCCGGAACTTTCCTCTCACGTGATCGTTCCCAGCGTGGCGGGACTCTCCCGGGCTGCCGATTTGCTCCTTACCGGCCGCATGATCACGGGAACCGAGCTTGTGGAAATGGGACTGGCCTCGAAAGCCTTGCCCGCGGACGAGGTCCTGCCGGCGGCGCTGGCGCTGGCTCGTGAATTTCACAAGACCGCGCCCGTGTCCGTGGCGCTTTCCAAAAGACTTTTATGGGACAATCTCACGGCGAGTGTGGCTGAAGTTGGCGCCAGAGAATTTAAAATCTTCGAGTGGGTCTGCACGCAACCCGACGCCATGGAAGGCGTCGTATCCTTCCTGGAAAAACGGCCGCCACAGTGGAAAATGTCGGTGCGGAAGGATTTTCCGGATCTGTCCGGATAAAACCGCTCACGTTTTCAACCTGCCGGTCGACAATCAGGCCATGTCCACCGTCATGGAATTTGAAAAAATGCGGGATATTGAAACGCTTTGACGGTTGAGTGAAAAGCGTGCATTGTGAGATTTGAGGCGAAGGCGCTTTTCACCCTTCACTGTATTGAGGAGATGTCTATGGATTTTAAACCGAAATCCCATGAAAAAATACAGCAGTTGCTGGCCAAAGGGGTCCACATCCCCAATCCGGCAACGCTGGATATCGGCGATGATGTTCATATCGATCAGATTTCAGGACAGGGAGTAACCATCTACCCCGGCTGCCGGATTTACGGCGGAAAAACCGTTATTTCGTCCGGCTGCAAACTGGGGTACGAAGCGCCCGCGACCGTCGAGGACTGCCGGCTCGGACAACGCGTCGAGTTAAAGGGAGGATTCTTCAGCAAATCGATTTTTCTGGACAAGGCGACCCTGGGAATGGGCGCGCACGTCCGGGAAGGATGTCTCCTGGAGGAAGAAGCGGGCGGCGTCCATTGCGTCGGCCTGAAACAGACCATCCTCTTTCCCTTTGTCACGCTGGGCAGCCTGATCAACCTCTGCGACTGTCTGATGGCCGGCGGCACCAGCCGCAGCAATCACTCCGAAGTGGGCAGCTCCTACATTCACTTCAATTTCACGCCCGAAGCGGACAAAGCCACGCCTTCCCTGCTGGGGGACGTCCCCCGGGGCGTGATGCTCAACCAGCCCCCCATATTTCTGGGCGGTCAGGGGGGGATCATCGGCCCCGCGCGCCTCGGGTACGGCAACATCGTGGCCGCCGGCTCGATTTTGCGCCATGATTACCCCCAGGACGGCCTGTTGATTTTTGAAACAAGGCCCGCGGGCGGCGCAAAAGAATTTCATCCTTCTGCCTACCCGAATCTGCGGAGAGTCGTGGAAAACAATATCCTGTACCTGGCCAATCTGTCCGCCCTGGAGTCCTGGTACAGGCACGTCCGCAAACCTTTTCTGGAGGCCCGGCCCCTCGGTTCGCTTCTGTACGCGGGCGTTCTGGAGACGCTGGCATCGGCCGGAAAAGAGCGGCTGAAAAGATTGAGGGCGATGGCCGAAAAGGCCGCCGCCTTCTCCGGGCCCGACACCCGGGCCAGAAAAGAGTTGCTCGGCCAAACCGGTTTTTGCGAAGACCTCTTCACCGGAAATATACCGGACGTCTTCACGGCAACCCGGCCGTTGCGCGAGGTTTTTTTGGAAGACTTCGCCAAAAGCGCGCAAAACTCCACCGACTACGTCGGGGTGATCCGGAATCTGCCCGGGACGGTTTCGTTAAAAGGAACGGCCTGGCTAAACGGCATCGTCAGGGCGCTCGGCGATCGGGCGGCACAGGCGCTGCCGCTGATGGAATTATTTAAAAACTGAAACGGGCGCAAACCGGATGTTTCCATATCGGTTGCGTTACAGAAAAGGAGATCATCGATGGGCAAGCTGTTCGGCACGGACGGAATTCGAGGCGAAGCAAATCAATACCCCATGACCCCTGAAATCGCCTTCGGCGTTGGACGGGCCATAGCGCATTTTTTTAAAAAGGAAGGACACCGGACCGTCGTCATTATCGGGAAGGACACCCGGCTTTCCGGGTACATGCTGGAGAGCTCCCTGGAAGCCGGCATCACGTCCATGGGAGGCCATTCCTATCTGGTCGGCGTGATGCCGACGCCGGCGATCGCCTTCGTCACCCAGAGCATGCGCGCCGACGCGGGCGTTGTGATCTCGGCGTCTCACAATCCCTTCCAGGACAACGGCCTGAAAATCTTTGGCGGCGACGGCTACAAGCTTTCCGACGAGCAGGAAAGCCGGATCGAGGACATGGTCCTGAACAACAAACTTGACAGTCTGGCGTCCAGAGGGCTCGACATCGGCAAGGCGTATCGTCCGGAGGGCGTCAACGGTCGCTACATTGTCTTCGCCAAAAACACCTTCCCCCGCAATCTCTCCATGGAAGGCATGAAGATCGTTCTGGACACCGCCAACGGCGCCACATACAAGGTCGCCCCCGACACCTTCCACGAACTGGGCGCCAACATCGAAGTCATTCACAAGACGCCCAACGGAACCAATATCAACGACGGCTGCGGCTCGCAGCATACGGGAATCCTCCGGAGAAAAGTGCTCGAGTGCGGGGCGGCCATCGGCCTGGCCTTTGACGGAGACGGCGACCGTCTCATTGCCGTTGATGAAAAGGGGCGGAAAATCACGGGCGACCAGATCCTGGTCATCTGCGCCAATATCCTGAAGCGGGAAGGCAAACTGAAAAACAATCTCCTGGTCACCACCGTCATGAGCAATCTCGGCCTGACGATCGCCTGCAAAAAATACGGCTTTAAACACCACGCCTCCAAAGTAGGCGACCGCTACGTTCTGGAAGATATGAAACGGCTCGACGGCGTCATCGGGGGGGAAGAAGCGGGTCACATGATTTTCCTGGACCATCACACGACGGGCGACGGCATCATTGCCGCCCTGCAACTGGTGGCGGCGATGATCAAGGAAGGAAAACCTCTTTCCGAACTGGCGCGGATGATGGATATCTTTCCGCAGAAGCTGATCAACGTGGACGTGAAACACAAACCGAATATCGAAGACCTGCCGAAGCTTGTCGAAGCCATCCGGCAGGCGGAGAGTGAACTGGGTAGCGCAGGACGCGTGCTGGTCCGCTATTCGGGAACGCAGAATATGTGCCGCGTCATGGTGGAGGGACCGTCCGACGCGGCGACGGAAAAATACTGCCGGCAGATCGCCGACGTGGTCAAAAACGAACTGGGATAGCGCGAAAGGGAAACGGATTATGGGAATCACCGTCTGGGTGACGAGAGACTTTGCGCAGCTGAGCGAGGCGGCGGCGGCCATTGCCGTCCGGAAAACCATCGGCATCCTGAAGAACAAGAAAGAAGCGACGCTGGGGCTGGCCACAGGAATTTCACCCACGGGACTCTACAAGCATTTCGCCCGGGCGGCCAATGAAGGGAAGCTGGACGCCGGACGCATCCGCAGCTTCAACCTGGATGAGTACGTCGGCCTGCCGGGCGAAAATGCCCAGCAGCGTCTCCTTCACCCGGAAAGCTACGCCTATTTCATGATCCAGGAGCTGTTCGGCCGTCTGCAAAAGAAATTCATCGAAACCCGCGTTCCCGCAGGCGCCCTGATCGACCAGAAAACTCTGATCCGGGAACTTCGGGAAAACAAGGGCGACTGGGAATTCAGGGGAACGGACGCAGGGAAATCCGTTGTCATCAAACCACGCCCTAAGTCAGCCTACCTCGCCTGGATCAAAAAAGATATTCTGGACGGCTATGCGCGGAAAATCAAAGCGTCGGGCGGCATCGACCTGCAGATCATCGGCGTGGGCGGACGCGGCCACGTCGCTTTCCACGAATCGGGCATTCCCTTTGCGGGCAGCCGGGTGCTGCTGGTCAGGCTCGACGACAACACCATCGCCAATGCCGTTGCCGACGGACATTTCAAGACCAGGGTCCAATCCCCGCAGTACGCAATCAGCATGGGGGCCGAGCTGGTGTATCGCGCGAAAACCGTTCTGCTTTTGGCCTGCGGCGCGCGTAAAACGGAGTCCGTGGCCCGGTCGCTTCTGGGCGAAGTCACCCCGGAGATTCCCATCTCCTACGGGCAGAAGTACGCCGCACGAGGCGGGGAATTGATTTACGTTCTCGACCGAATCGCGGCCGGGGAGCTTCTGGCCGGCCGGAAAGAACTCAAAAGGCGGGGGGTGCTTTTGAAAAACCTGGCGTAGGACCGGCGGAAGGACGAAGCCGGAGAGGTTCTCCCGCTATTCGTTGAAGGGAATCGAAATTTTATAGACGCCGTCGGATAAAACGGTCTGCACCGGATAGAGCGCCTTTTCGTAAACTTTCAGCATGGCCCGGTTGTTTTCCAGAACATCGGCCTTGAATCCGCCGATGCCCTCTTCCCGGGCCGCGCGGATCAACAGGTTGAACAGATACGTTGAAATGCCCATCCCCTGGTACTGCTCATCAACAATGAACGCCGTATCGGCAAAAGGCTCCCCCTGCGTTTTGACATAGCGGGCCTCTCCGATAATTTTTTCCACGCCGGATTCATCCACAATCGCCACGATGGACATCGTGTGCCGGTAATCGACATTCACGTATTCCTGCATCTTCTTGTGCGGCATGGTCTTGATCGGGCTGAAATACCGGTAATACACCGCCTGATCGGAAAACCGGTAAAACAGACGCCGCATGTCCTCTTCATCGGATGGTTTGATCGCCCGGAAGCGGACGGTCAGCGAATCCTTGAAGCGGTGCGAACAGGCGATCTTTTCGGGATACAAATAGCCGGATTCGGGAAAATAAATCTGGTCGGCGTAGATCATCTTTTCTTCCTTGGCCTGGCGGACCAGTTCGGCGCGATCATCCGGATGGGCAATCTCGATGAGCGCCTGCGCCCGCTCGCGCAGCGTCTTGCCCATGAGCAGCGCCACGCCGTATTCCGTAACGACCACGTCCATGGATTCCCGGTTCGTAAACTGGAAGGGATACTGATCCAGCGAAAGCAGAATATTGGGTTTTCCCTTTCGATTGCGGCTGGGCAGGGCGAAAATGCTCCGGCCGTTTTTGGAAAGCGCCGCGCCCATAAACAGCTCCGCGACGTTGCCGGGGCCCGCGGTCACATTGCCCTTGCCGGTGTGCAGCGCGACGCAGCCGGTGAGATCAACTTTCCGCGCCGGGAAAATCGCAATCATATTGTCGTTGAGGCCGATAGTGCGCGGATCCATCACAATGTCCTGCGGCTGAAATTCCACGAGCGGATTCAAATCCAGCCAGGACATCAGCTCCCTGGTGCCCAGCACGTAGGAGGCGCAGGACTTGCCGCGGAAGATGCCTTTGTAGCGGTTGGTCACGGCGCCGCTTTTCACCAAGTCCATCAGCGCGTCCGTGAAGAAGGGCGAATGCACGCCCAGATTTTTTTTCGCGGCCAGGCCCTTGGCCAGCGCCTCATACAACGGCCCGATGCCGTAAGAGATGCAGCTTCCGTCGGGAATCATGGAGGCAATGTTGGCTGCGATTTTGAGATAAACGTCCTGCAGCGGCCAGCGGGCGAGGTAATAGGGCGGCTCTGTCGCCCCGATCAGGTAATGGAAATCCGCCATGTTCACCAGCGTGTCCCCCATCGTCCGGGGTATCTGCGAATTGATTTCGCCGACAACGATCTGGGCCATTTCCATGGCCTGCCGCTCCACGGACGCGCCCACCAGATAGGCGTAGCCGTTTTCATCGGGGGGCGTCACCTGAATGAACGCCACGTCGATATGAATGGCGCCGGTTTTAAACAGCCAGGCCACCCGGGAGAAACGGCTGGGAATCAGATCCACTCTTCCCTGGCTGATGGCGTCCGAGGCGAGCCACCCGGAATAAAACGTTTTGAGGCGGAATTTCCGCGAGTAACGCTCGTCGATCGCCACCGCGTCGCCCAGGCTGACCAGTTGAATCAGCTCCAGATCCTGCAGGTTATGCTGCCGGGATTCCATCAGGTTTCTGACCAGCGTGCGGGGTTCGGCCATTCCCGTTCCCAGGAAAATGCTCATTCCCGGATCAATTTTTTCCAGCACTTCCGCGGGGGTGACGATTTTTTGCTTCCACATACCCCTTTACCCTCATTCAAAAAATTCTTTGTCCCGTCGGTACCAGTGGTCCGGAATCAGCCGGTACATCAGCCGGGAAACCGGGCCGATGTATTCATTTTTTCTTTTATCAAACTGGCAGGCATGAATAATCATGTCCCGGATCGCGTCTTTGTTGCCGCCCCTGTTGAAAATCGCATAGGCGCAGGAAAACAGCGGACTGTACATGTTTTTCTTTTCCAGATATTTATAGACGTTGCGGATCGTATTGGGGCCTTCCGGCGTGCCGTCGATTTTGCCCAGCACCCTCAAATTGGTTTCAATGGGGTTGCCGGTATACAACTCATAGAAATATTTCCCGTAGCGGTAATTTTTGCTGGCCAGGGAGGAGATGGTGACATACATGTCGCCGACGCCCGCCTGGGACTGAAAGGCCTGAAAACCGCCGCCCAGCAGGCGGCAGAGCGACCGGATCTCCACCCCCGAGCGGGCGAAGAGGGTCCCCGGGAGCGAGTCCCCCATATCCAGCGAATCCGTCAGACCTTTGATGTTGGCCACGATGTTTTTCAGCGCGCCGCAGGCCTCCACGCCGATCATGTCGAAATTATAATAGGCGTTGAGCTCCTTGCGGTTGAACATCAGCAGGTGGTCGCGGATCATGTTGGCCGTCCGCCGCTTCCCCGCGACGGTCAGACAGATCGGCTTGCCCAGCGCGATGTCCACGTCAAAAAAAGGACCGCCGATGCAGACCACCTGGCATTTATGCTCCAGATTGTACAGGTGATTGTGAATCAGCTGCGACGGCGTAATCAGCTCCGTCGTTATCTCATCGGCAATCAACCCCTTGATCGGCGAAATCAGGCAGGTATCGCCCGCTTTCCGGTCGATCAGCGGTTTGAGATAATTGAGCAGCTCCGGCAGCCGGTTCATCGTCACGCACAGCAGGATGAAATCATTGTTTTCTACGATGTACTCCAGATCGTTGGTCGCGTAAACCTTCGGTCCCAGGCGCGGAACCCGGTCCATGCCGCCCGTCCGCAAAGCCAGATCCTCGGTGAGGTGAATGGGATTGAGATGATCCCGGTTGATGGCCTTGCAGACATCCGAATTGTGGTAATAGACGGCAACGCGCTTGTTGTCGCGCGCCAGTTTGTAGGCAAAGGACGTGCCCAGACGTCCGGGCCCGATAATGGCGACTCTTGTGGTATCCAAATTTGCTGCGATCATCTGCGTGCGCTCTTTAGCGGTAAATTATGAACTTCAAACATAAAAAACACTGTCCGGGTGCCCCACCCTAATCATCTTTTAAAAAAAAGTAAAACAAAATTTGCCCCAAGTGCGGCTGTTTTTAGTTGCATTATCCCGAAGGATTGTTTAAAAATCGGAAAACAAAAAGAAAACAGCTTCAGCGGTTGACATGAACGATCCCATGCTCCAGGAAAAAATTCTTCATTACGCCAACGGCGCCGTCAAGGAAAAGAAGCGGCTTCTGGACGGAAAACTGGAAGGCGAATACACGGCCTATTTCCCGAGCGGTCAGATCATGACGCAGCTTGTTTTCCGCCAGGGCAGGAGAAACGGCCCCGCCGTCAGTTATTATTCCAGCGGGCAGATCCGGGAGAAGGCGACGTTTGTCAATGATAAGATCGACGGCCTGTACGTCTCCTATTTCGAAAGCGGCCATGTGCGGGAAGAAGAGCCTTACGCAAACGGCAGGCTGCACGGCATCTACCGCCGCTATTTCAAAACCGGCGAGCTCAGGGAACAGGAGTTGTTTCAAAACGGAAAGTACGAAGGGGAATATGTCTGCTATTACAAAAGCGGACAAATCAAGGAAAAGGGGGCTTTTAAAAACGACAGGCGTCACGGCGACTATGTCGCGTATTTCAAAAACGGAAACGTCCGGGAAAAAGCGGTCTACAAAAACGGCAATCTGGCCGGTCCGTTTCAAATTTTTCGGGAAGACGGCTCTCCCGCGGATGAGGAGGCGGAAGAAGAAGGGCCGAGTTCCTGGAACGAAAAGGATGTTGCCGGCTTACTGCACGACCTGAGTCATTTCGACGACAAGAAAAAATGATTTCAGCATAAAAAATAAAGGAGGGACGTCATGATTCAAACCATGCTTCTTCCCCTGGATGGATCGGCCAACAGCGGCAATGCGCTGGAATACGGCGTTTACATTGCGCCGAAGCTCGGGGCCTCTCTGACGGGGCTGCATGTCATCGATGTGTTTCTGATTCAGGGGCCGATGATGACGGACATTACCGCCACGGTCGGCGTGCCTCCCTACGAAGGCTTTCTCGAAGCCGTCGAAACGTCCCTCAAGGAAAAAGCCGACGCGGTTCTCGCGTCTTTCAGGGAGCGCTGCCGGGCGGCGGGCGTTGCCTGCGCCGCCAAAACCAATATCGGCAAAATCAGCGACTCCATTATCGAGGAAGCCGAAAACGCGGATCTGATCCTGATGGCGAGAAAAGGGGAACACTTTCACCTGAAGGAAGGCGGCCTGATCGGATCGGTCGCCGAAGTCGTGATCCGAAAATCCGGAAAACCCGTTTTGGTCACCCCGGAATCCTATCGTGAAATCGAAAGCATGGGATTGGCCTACGACGGCAGTCCCTCCGCGAAAAAAGCGCTGGATCTTTCCCTCTCCCTTTCCGAAAAACTCCAATGGCCCCTTACCGTCCTGATCGTCCAGGCGGACGCGGCAAAAGCGGCGGATTTGTCCGCGCAGGTTGAAAACACGGCCGGGCGCGGCGCGGCGGACTGTGAAATCGTCGTCTCTTCCGGAAAGGAAGCGGAGGAAATCCTGAAATTCATCAAAGAGGGATCCGTTGAATTGATGGTCATGGGCGCCTACGGACACAACCGCCTGCGCGCATGGCTGCTGGGCAGCACCACCTCCACCATCATTCAGAAAAGCCCCATTCCGGTGCTGCTGATCCGCTGAAAGAAGCATCCACCGTCTCTTTCAAAGGCGCGAGCACATCATAGCGGGTCAGATCATACCGGATCGGCGTGATGGTGACATAGCCCGCGGCAAGCGCTCCGACGTCCGTTTCGATGCTCTGCATGCCCGCGGCTTTCTCCCCGGACATCCAGTAGTAGATATTGTCGCGCGGGTCCACCCGCCTCTCGAAAGTCTCGATGGTTCTGCCTTTCCCCTGACGGACCACCGCGACGCCCCGGATTTGCTCAGGCGGGAGAGAAGGCACGTTGACATTGAACGCCTCTCCGGTGAACAGCGTGTTTGCGGCGAGAAGACGGACCATTTGCCGGGCCACCCGCGCGGCAAATGAAAAATCCGCTTCCCGGTGCGTGTCGAGAGAGACGGCCATCGATGTCACGCCCATCATGGCCGCTTCCGTCGCGGCGGAAACGGTTCCCGAATAAATCAGATTGTTGCCGCAGTTGGCGCCGCGATTGATGCCGGAAACAACCATGTCCGGCCGTGACCCAGCCAGTTCCCTGATGCCGATTTTCACGCAATCCGCCGGCGTTCCGCAGACAGCGTATCCCAGATGGCCGCCTCCCCTGGCGGCTCTGCGCACCATCAGCGGACGGGAGAGCGTGATGGCGTGCCCGACGGCGGATTGTTCGATTTCCGGCGCAACAATCAGGCAGTCCGCCTCTTTTGAGAGCTCCTCATAAAGAGCGGCCAGGCCCCGCGCGTAAATCCCGTCGTCATTGGTCAATAAAATCCTCATGCCCGTCACCTATCGCCCATTGCCCCTCGCCCGTCTTTCCACCATCCACCATCCACCATCCACTATCCACTATTCACCATCCACTTCTTACCTGACCTGCACGATTTCCCCGCCCTGAACTTTCAAAATCACTGCCTCTTTCTGCGCTACCCGGCCGCCTCCGAAAGAAATATTGCCCGTGACGCCCTGAAAATTTTTGATCGCCAGAAGGGCTCGCGCAAACCCGTCCCGGTCCTCAATGCCGGGATTCTCCAAAATACCGAGGACCAGTTTCATTGTGTCATAGGTCAGCGCCTCCGTGGTTTGCGGCTCGCGGTTGTAAACCGCCCGGTAGGCATCCGTAAAATCAACGGTTTCCGGCGCCAAACGGCGCGCATGAAAACTGTCCACGAAAAAAGCCCCTTCCATGTATCCGTTGTCCTGCCGCAGCAAGTCGGGCGAATTCCACAAGCTGGTCCCGAAAATCTGCAAGCCCCTGACATTGTAAAAAACAAGCTGCGCAGTGATCATTCTTGCCCGAAAGGCCGAATCCGGAATAAACAGGCCTTCAAAACCCACGGAGATTGCGTCTTTGTTTCCCCCGTTCCGGGCGCCAATAATTTGCGATATTTTATCTTTTTCCGCGGCGAGTTTTTGAATCTGCCGTCTGAAGTCCGTCTGCGTCATGTCATACGGAACGGATTGCACAACGCTTCCTCCTCTTTTTTGAACTTCAGCGCAAAAAAGCCGGTTCATTGCTTCTCCGTAATCATCCCTGGGATACAGTGTGCAAAACACGGTAATCTGCAGCGAATCGAGGGCATATTCCGCCACGGCCTTCACCTGCTGCTCCCGCGTCAGAAAATGCTGGAACACCTGGCCGCCGGCATCGGTGACGCCCTCTTTGGACGTAATCAGAATCACCGGGACGCGCCGTTTCCGCGCTTCAGCAGCGGCGGCTTCCGCCTCGGCGGTGCCGGAGACGGCGATAATCGCCACAACATTCTCCTGGTCCGCGAGATCGGCGATCGCTTTTTTCATCATGGCCGGATTGGCGCCGGAGTCGGCGGTTACGATTCTCGGGGAAAATGGGGAACGGGCCCTGAACTGCCGCGCGGACAGCATTGCCGCATCCTGCGCATTTTTCCCCTCCTTCGCAAAACGGCCGCTCAACGGGAGAGCGCACCCGACGACATGCCGGTTTGCTAATTCGGAAACCGGGCCGGCGCTCGCCGGCTGCTGCGAAAATCCCAAAAGCAGCAGGGACAGAAAAAAAACGGATATGGCCGACCAATAAGAAAAATTCACCGCGCCTCCATCTTCATGAAAGATGCTACAATATTTTTCCTCCAGGGTCGATAAAAAAAGGCCCGAAACCGCTCCATGCGGCTTCGGGCCTAGTCTCCGGCGGAATTATTTTTTCACTTCTTCAAAATCCGCATCGACCACATCGTCATCCGGCTTGCCGGCGGACGCATCCGGACCCGCGGCTCCCGCGCCGTCTGCGGCTTCCGGTCCGCCCGAAGTCTTGGCGTACATGGCTTCCGCCAGTTTGTGCGACACGTTCATCAGTTCATCCTGCGCCTTCTTGATCGCGTCCAGATCGTCTCCTTCCAGCGCCTTCTTCACTCCGGCGATGGCGTTTTCAATCCTGGATTTTTCCGCCGCATCCACCTTGTCGCCGAACTCCCTGACGTTCTTCTCGACGGAATAGACCAGTGCATCGGCCTGGTTTCTGGCTTCGATCAGCTCTTTGCGTTTCTTGTCTTCCTCGGCGTGCATCTCCGCGTCTTTGACCAGTTTCTCGATTTCAGCCTCGGACAGGCCGCTGGAAGCCGTGATCTTGATGCTCTGTTCCTTGCCCGTGCCCAGGTCTTTGGCGTTGACGTGCACGATGCCGTTGGCGTCGATGTCGAACGTCACTTCAATCTGCGGCACGCCGCGCGGAGCGGCCGGAATGCCCACCAGCTCAAAGCGCCCCAGTGTGCGGTTGTCCGCGGCCATCTGGCGCTCGCCCTGCAGAACATGGATGCTGACCGCCGGCTGGTTGTCCGCCGCCGTCGAAAAGATCTGGCTTTTCTTGCTGGGGATTGTTGTATTCTTCTCGATGAGGCGGGTCATCACACCGCCCAGCGTTTCAATGCCCAGCGAAAGCGGGGTCACATCCAGAAGGAGCACGTCCTTGACGTCTCCCGCCAGGACGCCGCCCTGAATGGCGGCGCCGATCGCCACCACTTCATCGGGATTGACGCCCTTATGGGGATCCTTGCCGAAAATTTCCTTTACCTTCTGCTGCACGCGCGGCATGCGGGTCATTCCGCCGACCAGGATCACCTCATTGATGTCCTTGGGGGAAAGACCGGCGTCCTTGAGCGCGGTCCGGCAGGGGCCGACAACTTTATCAATCAGCTCCTCCACCAGCGATTCGAGCTTGGCCCGCGACAGCTTGATATTCATGTGCTTCGGCCCGGACGCGTCCGCCGTGATAAACGGCAGATTGATGTCCGTCTCCATGGTCGTGGAAAGCTCCATCTTGGCCTTTTCCGCCGCTTCTTTCAGGCGCTGCAGCGCCATTTTGTCGGCCCTGAGATCGATGCCCTGATCCTTTTTGAACTCCGCGACCAGATAATCCATGACGCGCTGGTCGAAGTCCTCTCCGCCCAGATGCGTGTCGCCGTTGGTCGATTTGACTTCGAACACACCGTCGCCCAGCTCCAGAATGGAAATATCAAACGTTCCGCCGCCCAGATCGAACACCGCGATTTTTTCATCCTTCTTTTTGTCCAGGCCGTAGGCCAGGGCCGCGGCTGTCGGTTCATTGATGATGCGCATCACATTCAGGCCGGCGATCTTGCCCGCGTCTTTGGTCGCCTGGCGCTGCGAATCGTTGAAGTAAGCCGGGACCGTGATGACGGCATCGCCGACTTTCTCGCCCAGATAATCTTCCGCAGTCTGCTTCATTTTGGTGAGAATCATCGCGGAAATTTCCGCCGGGGAGTAATTCTTGCCCCGCACGGTGACCTGCGCGTCGCCGTTGGCCGCCTCCGTGATCTTATAGGCGGAAATCTTGACGTCGTACTGAATCTCTTTGGAATTATATTTTCTGCCGATCATTCTCTTGACGGCGTAAACGGTATTTTCCGAATTGGTAATCGCCTGCCGCCGGGCCACCTGGCCCACCAGACGTTCACCGCTTTCCGTAATGGCGGCAACGGAGGGCGTGGTGCGGTTGCCTTCCTGATTGGCAATCACGACCGGGTCTCCCCCTTCCATAATCGCCACGCACGAATTGGTTGTTCCTAAATCGATTCCGATGATCTTTCCCATGTTATTCCTCCTTATTTTCCATTGGCCTCTTGGTTTTTCCATCCGTTGTTTTTGCCGGTATTTTTGCACACACAGACTCTCGACGGCCGGACCAGCCTGCCGTTGAGCAGATAGCCTTTTTCCATTTCACTGACCACCTGATTGTCTTCATGATCCGGGCTTTCCATTTGCATCAGCGCCTCATGAACGTTGGGGTCAAAATCCGCCCCGATGCTTTCAATTCTCTCCACGCCGTGTTTTTTCAGGCAGCACAGAAACTGCTCCTGAATCAGCGCCATCCCGTCGCGGAAAGCCTGCGCGTCCCTTGCGTCCTTATGTTCCAGCGCCCGGTCCAGACTGTCCAGAAAAGGCAGGATGTCCCTGATCAAATCCTCCTTGCCGTATTTGATGATATCGGCCCGGTCCCTTGCCGCCCGCTTCCGGTAGTTGTCCAGCTCGGCCGCGGTCCGCATGTAGCGGTCGTAATTTTCTTTGGCCTCTTTTTCCCGCGCGGCAAGCTCTTCTTTCAGCGCGCTGATTTCGTCCTGCGGCGGCGCGGCATCGTTTTCCGGTTCAGCCGCTGCGACAGTTTCAATCTTTATTTTTTTTTCGACATGCTCTTTTTTCGTCTTCACTTTCACTCCTGGAACCGATTATTTGAGATCCGGTTTCTGGAACAATTTGATATCCACCAGTTCGCAAATCGCATGACCGATGGTGATATGGGTTTCCTGAACGCGCGCCGTGCTGCCGGAGGAGACATTCAGCGACAAATCAGCCATCGCGGCAATCGGTCCTCCGTCTTTTCCCGTCAGGGCCAGCGTGACGAGCTCCATCTTTTTGGCCGTTTCCAGCCCCTTGAGCACGTTGGGCGAATTGCCGCTGGTGCTGATTCCCCAAGCCACATCGCCCGCCTGTCCCAACGCCCGGATCTGTTTGGCGAATATTTCCGAAAAATCATAATCATTGCCGATGCTGGTGATGATGGACGTGTCCGTCGTCAAAGCAACGGCCGGCAGCGGCGGTCTCTCGATGATAAAGCGGTTGACAAATTCCGCGGCGATATGCTGAGCGTCCGCGGCCGAGCCTCCGTTGCCGAAAATGAGGATTTTGTTGCCCGCTTTCAGCGCAGCGGTCAGAACTTCAATAACATTGGCCAATTTGCCTAAGTTGTCATTGAGAAAAGCCTCTTTGACCCGGCAGCTTTCCCGAAACAATTTTACCAGATTATCCTTCATGGCGACTATCCTTGGAGTTCCTTTTAAAAACACCTGTTTAAAGCGGCCTTAATATAAGAACGGGCTCATGGCGTGTCAAGGGTGAACGCCGATTTTCCGTTTTGCCAAAACCACAGGCGCCGGGTGAAAGCAAAGCGCAACAAAACGAAGGGTATCCTGCCGGGAAGACCGTCCGGCTGCCATGACCGTCCCAACGAATCCGCCGGGAAACAAGTTGGGGGGAGCCCCCCTTGACAACAAATTTTTCATTCATACATTGAATCTGTAAGAGAAAAATAGTGAGTGAGAGTAAAGGCTTATATAAAATCAAGAAAGAAAGGAGGAAAGTTTATGTTCACCCCGAATTTATGGAGATTGCGAAGGTTATCGGAAACAATGCCGGAAATGTTGAATCTGCAGCGGGAAATGAATCGGCTTTTTTCCACGATGGGACAAAAGTCACCGACTGAGTATCCCGCCGTCAACATCTGGGAAAAAAGCGGCGCCGCCGTGATTACGGCTGAACTTCCAGGAATTGATGCTGAAAAGCTGGACATTTCCGTTTCCGGAGACACGGTGACTATTTCCGGCGCGGCGCTTCAGGAAACCCCGGCCGGGGAAACAACCTATCTGCGTCAGGAAAGAGGCAGCGGAAGCTTCAAGCGCAATATTCAACTGCCCTTCCAGATCGACGCGCAGGACGTTGAGGCCCGTTACGAAAAGGGCATTCTGGTCATTGCGCTTCCCAGAGTAAAAGAAGATTTACCCAAGAAGATCAAGATTCAATAGGGGAAAGGAGGTCTGATCCCATGTTAGAAAAAGATATTCAGAAAACAGAAAACGTATCCGCTGTGGAACGCATTCGCAACGTCAAAACGTTCGTGCCGCACGTCGATATTTATGAAAATAAGGATTCCCTCTTTTTGCTGGCCGACATGCCGGGCGTCGACGAAAAGACGGTGGATATCGAACTCGAGAAAAATGTTCTGACCATCACGGGGCGTGTTGAAAACGGACAGGTCAAGGACGCGGCGATGATATACTCCGAGTATGAAATCGGCGACTATGAAAGGGTGTTCACGCTGTCGGACCAAATCGACCGTGATAAAATCGTCGCGACCGTCAAGAACGGCGTTCTGAGACTGGAGCTGCCGAAGGCGGAAGAGGTGAAACCGAAAAAGATCGCGATCAAGGCGGCGTAGTTTGGTGGATGGTGGATGGTGGATGGTGGAAAAACAGGCGAGAGGTAATAGGTGTCGTGGTGAGCTTATCGAACCAGGACACTTAAAGAAAGGAGGACGTGATGATGAGATTTAAAAATCTGCTGCCCGCTGTAGCGAGACCTGCGGCAAGAGATGATAATCATCCCTTCTATGCTTTGCAGCGTCAGATGAACAGTTTGTTTGACGATTTCTTTTCCGGATTCGACGCCGCGCCGCGCACGCCGGCCGCCGGAGGGTTCGGCGCGTTCACCCCGTCGGTGGACGTCAAGGAAAGCGACAAGGATTTTGTGATCCGCGCGGAGCTTCCCGGCGTGGAAGAAAAAGATATCGAAGTAACTCTTTCCGGCGACACGGTAACAATCAGGGGCGAAAAGAAGGAAGATAAGGAAGACAAAGGGAAAAACTATTATTACATGGAGAGGTCCTACGGCTCTTTCAACCGCGTGATCCCTCTGACCGCGGAAACCGACGCGGGCAAGGCATCCGCCGGCTTTAAAAACGGCGTTCTGAACATTACCGTTCCAAAAAGCCAGTCGGCCAAAGCCAGGGGAACCAAGGTTCCCATCAAGGCGGGGTAGAAGAAGGTTCAAAAGCTGAAGACCGAAGGCTGAAAAACTGAAAGTCAGGACAACACAGATTGCCGCCGCCCTTCACCTGACGGGCGGCGGTTTTTTAGATAGTATGCATGCAAATGTTCAAAGCAATGCAGGGCGCGATTGCCAATCGCGCCGCCTGGCGGATCGATCGGCGATCGATCCCTACTTCATCCTCTTCCTTCTTCAACCAGTCTTTTGCCAATGACGATTCGCTCATCACAGCATTCTCCAATTTTTCCCGGCCAGACCTTACTTTCAGGAAGCGAACAAAATCGAGCACTTCAAAGAGAAACGGTTCTGGAGCATTATGCTCCTTGCCTGTCTTTCCCCCATCCCCCATCCCC
>MTBK01030484.1_pt1 | contig 51686 bp, 51 predicted proteins | sample 1535981 | NCBI WGS metagenome assembly MTBK01 (sample SAMN06109225, study PRJNA356200) | anaerobic digester metagenome | isolation source: biogas reactors fed with pig manure or primary and secondary sludge | place: Spain | collected 2016-06-30
ACCACATAGAGATAGCCGTCGGCGTCGAAACGGCCCAGATCGCCGCTGTGGAACCAGCCGAACTCGAAGGCTTCGGCGGTCTTTTCCGGATCGTTGAGGTAGCCCGTCATGACGTGGCCGGAACGATGGACGATTTCCCCGACTTCTCCCAGGGGAACGAATTTTCCGTCATCGTCCATCAGCCGCGTTTCCACGTTCAGCACCGGCTTGCCCGCCGAGCCCGGCTTCAGGAGCTGGTCTTCGGGCTTCAGAATCGTGGCCACCGGCCCCATCTCCGTCTGGCCGTAGTAGTTCCACAGTTTGAGGCCGCGGAAGGTCACCGCCAGCTGCTTGATGATTTCCACCGGCATGATGCTGGCGCCGTAGGCCGCCTTTTTCAGACTGCTGTGGTAATAGTTTTTGAACTCCGGATGGTTGAGGATTCCGATCCACACCGTGGGTGGCGCGAACATGTGCGTGATCTGATATTTTTCAATGAGTTTGATCATCTCCAGGGGATCGGCCTTGTGCATGATCACGTTGGTGGCGCCGACATACAGATACGGCATGAGGAAACAGTGGAGCTGGGCGCAGTGAAACAGGGGCAGCGCGTGCAGGCTCACGTCGTCGGTTTCATACTGGCCGTCGAAAATGCAGCTGTGGTACTGCGACATCAGCGCCCGGTGCGACAGCATCGCGCCCTTGGGTTTGGATTCCGTGCCGCTGGTGTAGGGTATCTGCACAATGTCTTCGGCGCTGACCTCCACCTGGGGTTCGTCGTAGGTCATGGTCTCCATTTCCGTCACCAGATTGAAGAAGCCTTCCGGCACGAGCGAATCCCCCAGCGGGAGGAAGCCCCATTTTTCGACCGTCGTGAATTTCGCCTGGTCCTTGGCGATGATCGGATACAGAATGTCTTCCACGATAAAGATTTTAGAGCCGGAGTGATTGACGACGTAAGCGATCTCGTCGGCGTTGAGCATGTAGTTGATGGGAACCTGGATGGCGCCGATCTTGGCCAGACCCATCATGCTGATGGGATAGTAATGCGAGTTGTACGCGTAGATCGCCACCCGGTCGCCCTTTTTGACGCCGTAACCGGTCATGAGATTGGCAAAGCGCCGGGCCTGGCGCTCCAGATCATAAAATGAAATTTTCAGATCCCGGAAAATGATGGCGATCTTGTCTCCGTATTTGGTGGCCGCCCTGCGGGCCATGTCCCCCAGTGTATCCCGATAGCAGATATTGCTCATTTTGAGGTCCTCTCCTGGCAAATATAGGTTTTTAGCCTTCTTTATACTTCTTCTCAAACATTTCCCTGATCTTGAATTTCTGAATTTTGCCGCTGGCCGTCATCGGGTATTCCTCCACAAACTCCCAGTATTTGGGGATCTTATGGCGTGCGATTTTCCCCTTGCAGAATTCGATGAACTCCTCCGCCGTGGCCCGGTTGCCGTTTTTCAGATGGATGGCCGCGAGAACCTGCTCGCCGTATTTCGGATCCGGAATGCCGACGACCTGGACGTCTTGCACCTTGGGATGCGTAAAGATGAATTCTTCCAGCTCCCGGGGATAAATATTTTCACCGCCCCGGATGATCATGTCCTTGATCCGGCCGGTGACTTTAAAATAGCCGTTCGGGTCGATCTTGCCCAGGTCCCCCGTGTGCAGCCAGCCTTCGGCATCAATGGCGGCTTCCGTGGCTTCCGGCATTTTGTAGTAGCCCTTCATCACGCAGGCGCTGCGCGTGACGATTTCACCCTGGGTGTCCGCGGGCAAATCTTCGCCTGTCTCGGGATCGATGATTTTCCCCTCGATGTCCGGCAGCAGACGGCCGACCGTGGCCACGCGCAATTCCACCGGATCATCGCGGCGGGTCATGGTCATGACCGGCGCGGATTCCGTCTGGCCGAACGCGATGACGACTTCGGGACAGTGCATTTTCGTGCGCACCTGATTCATGGCCTCGACCGGGCAGGGCGCGCCGGCCATAATGCCGGTCCGCAGGGACGTCATGTCATAGCGGTCAAAATCGGAATGATGGAACATGGCGATGAACATCGTCGGCACACCGTTGACCGCCGTGCACTTTTCTTTGTGAATCGCCTCCAGGGACAGCTGCGGGTCGAAAGACTCCAGCATCACCATGGCGGAGGCGTGGTAAACGCTGTTGAGCGTACTCATGACGCACCCGAAGCAATGAAAAACGGGCACCTGAATCAGCAGGCTGTCCTTTTCGGTCATCCCCATGACGTCGCCGACCATGCGGGCGTTGTTGACGATGTTGTGATGCGAAAGCATCACGCCTTTCGGAAACCCCGTCGTTCCCGACGTATACTGCATATTGATGACATCGTCATCGGTGAGCGTTTTCATCCGGTTGTCCAGTTCCTGCTCTGAAACGCTCCCGCCCATGGTGATCAGATCGGAAAATTTGAACATGCCCGGCGCGCTTTCCCGGTTTCCGATATGCACAATGTTTTTCAACATCGGCAGTTTGGAGGAAGCCAGCTTTCCGGGTTCACAGGCGTCCAGCTCCGGAATGATATGCCGGACCGTTTCGTAAAAACTGGTATCCCGATAGCGGTCAATCAAAAAGAGGGTTGTTGAATCGGATTGCCTGAGGATGTATTCCAGCTCGTGAGACCGGTAATTGGTGTTGATGGTCACCAGAATGCCGCCCACCATGCCCAGAGCGAATTGCAGATATATCCATTCCGGCACATTGGTCGTCCAGACGGAAACGTGATCGCCGCGCCTGACGCCCATCGCCATCAGGCCCCGGGCGGTTTTGCGGCATTGTTCATAAAGTTCGCGGTAGCTGAGCCGGACCTGAAACTGCGGAGCTATCAACGCCGGATGATCGGGAAACCGGCCGGCCGTTTCCTCAATCACGTTCCCCATCGTTTTGTTCACAAAACCTGACATAAACCACCTCACTTGATAATATTTTTCGGCATCAGGCTTGCCGCCGGATGCTGTCCGGTGTCTGCCCGACGACTCATTTCGTAAAAAAGTGACACAGGATCACTTAACGTAAACTGGGGCGAATATACGTGATTTATAGAAAATGTCAATAAAATCATTGAAAATTGGCGCAAATCTTTTTTCAGGCAGGTCTGGAAACGACAAACATTGAATAATACTGAATGATCGCCTTTGCGAAACGGATCAGACGCAGATTCCGTTCATCCGAAGCGCCTGCCCTGTTGCAAAACGATTTTCATATCTGCAGGGAGGGGAGGCGTTTTTTCAAGCTCTCCCGTCAGTCCCGAATCAGGGGCGGCCGGCGGTCAAACCAGGGCTGCGCCCGTTCAAGCTGGCCTGCCAGTTGAAACAGGAGCGACTCTTCACCAAAGCGCCCGATGAACTGCACGCCGCAGGGCAGTCCTTCCCTGCTCCAGTGAAGGGGCACGGACATGGCCGGTTGGCCCGTGAGGTTGGCCAGTTGCGTGAAAGGCATTTTGGACAGGCCTTTGGTCGCCAGCATATCGGCGATGCCCGTCGCTCTGAGCAGGCCTCCCAGGTTCAGGCTGTTGATGATTTTCAGGAAGGCCAGTTCGACCGGCTTCTGCCGCAATTCGCCGATGCGCGGAGGCAGCGAGGCAATCGTGGGCGTCAGGTACAGATCGTAGGTTTCATGAAATTTGGCCATCTGCCGGGCAAAGGTGTTCCATTGCCGTTTGGCCAGGACAAAGTCGCCCGCGGAAAAAGTATTTCCCAGCAGGTTCAGGGCCCAGGTGGCTTCCTCCGTGTCGGCATGGGTGAGCGGCCTGCCGACGACGCTTGTGAGCTCCCGGATGTCCGCCGCGACCTCACCGAAATACAGCATGATGTAGCTTTTACCCACCGTCTCTCCGTCAATGTCCGGTCTGGCTTCTTCCACCGCATGACCAAGGCTCTCCAGAAGTTTGGCCGCATTTCTCACGGCCTCAACGCATTCGGGATGAACGTCGGCTTTCAGCGGCGATTCCACCGTGAACCCGATTTTTAACCGGGGCGGATTCTGCCGCGTGTCTTCCAGATACGGCCTTTCCGGCCGGGGCAGGATATAGGGGGCGCCGGGATCCGCGCCGTTTGTGGCATCCAGAACAGCGGCCGCATCGCGCACGGATCGGGTCAGCACACCCTCCACTTCCGCGCCCTGCCAGACTTCGCCTGATTCGGGTCCCTGCGGATTGCGGCCGCGGGTGGGCTTGAGTCCGAAGAGGCCGCAGCAGGAAGAGGGGATGCGGATCGATCCGCCTCCGTCGCCGCCCGATGCCAGCGGGGTGAAGCCCGCGGCTACCGCCGCGCCCGAACCGCCGCTGGAGCCGCCGGGCGTGACATCCGGATTCCAGGGGTTGCGCGTCGGACCGTGCAGTTCGGGTTCGGTAACTCCCATGAGGCCGAATTCCGGTGTGTTGGTTTTTCCCAGAACGATCAGCCCCGCCGCCTTGAAGCGCCTGGCCATTTCGCTGTCGAACGAAGGCACGTAATTACGGCAGGATTTGCTGCCTTTGGTCATGGGCGCTCCCGCGATGGCGGAAACCAAATCTTTGCACAAAAACGGCACGCCGGAAAAAGGGCCTTCCGGAATCGGACTCATGGCCGCGGCGCGGGCCGCGTCATCCATCCGGCAGATGACCGCGTTGAGCTGCGGATTGAGTTTGTCGATGCGCCCGATGGCTTCTTCGCAAAGCTCCAGCGGGGTCACTTCCTTTTTTCTGACCAGTTCGGCCAGCCCCAGACCATCGTATTTGTCGTACTCACGGAAACGCGCCATTTTTTCCTCCCTTTCTCCTGATCAGAAAAACAAAAGGCTGTTCGTGTGGCTGAAGTGATGACGTGACGCCGCTGCAAATGCCTGAACCATGAATCGGAGCAAAGTATAATGAACTCTCGTCGTTGAAGTCAAGGCTTTTCCGCGGGGGGGGGTGACAATGGTGGATAGTGGATGGTGACTGGTGGATAGAAAAAATTGATGAATGGAAAGGGATGAGTGTTCCTCTTTCGGTTTTGCCTTTGATCGCCCGACGCCTGTCGGCGGCGGAACCCGGCCGTAAGGCAATGAGCGTTGCGCACGAAACGAGGGCGCGGGCGCGCAATGTTTTTGATTGACTTTCGGATGGTTTTCTCCTTAATTTGTACCCGAATGAAGGAGAGCGCCGATGATCGACATCGAATCCGTGATTCCGCATCGTGAACCTATAAAAATCATCGCACAGGCCATAGAATTGCAGGATAGCTCCGGCACTGCCACCGCCGTGGTCAACGAGCGCTGGCCTCTTTTCGACGGACGGACCGTCCATTCCATCGTTCTGATCGAAGCCGTCGCCCAGACCGCCGCTCTGGTGGAAGGCTACAAGCGGAAGAAGAAAGGTCAGGACGCCATCAAAGGATGGATGGTGGGCATCAAGTCTGCGGAATTTCACCGGGACGTTCTTGACTTGCAAACCTGCATCACGGTTTCGATCACGAGCCAGTATTCCTTTGACGATTACGCCGTCATCAACGGCACGGTAACCTCGGGAAACGAAACGCTGCTCACGGCCGTCATCCAGGCCATTCGCCTCAACAAGGATGAGGGGTAAAATTCGCCAAAGGAGAAAAATACCATCATGGAAGAAAGAAAAATCGCGCTGGTGACGGGTGCCAGCCGGGGCATCGGACGCGCCACGGCTGTGGAACTGGCCCGAACCGGTTATTTTGTGATCATCAACTATAACGCCAGCGAAGCCGCTGCGGCCGAAACGCTGGCGCAGGTGCAGGCCGCGGGCGGCTTCGGTGAGACAAGAAAATTCGACGTGGCCGACGCCGTTGGGGTCAAAGAAGCCCTAACCGCGATTGTGCAGGAGCACAAACGGATTGACGTGCTCGTCAACAATGCCGGCGTCACCGCGGACGGTCTTTTCATGATGATGGGAGAAGACGAGTGGCTTCGCGTGATCAATACAACGCTCAACGGATTTTACTTCGTCACGAAACCCGTCCTTCGTGAAATGGTCCGTAAAAAGCGCGGCTGCATCGTGTCCGTTTCTTCCATTTCCTCCATGGTCCCCAATCGCGGGCAGGCCAATTATGCCGCGGCGAAAGCCGGCCTCAACGCCGCAACCAGTTCACTCGCCAAAGAAGTCGCCCGCTTCGGCATCCGCGTGAACGCGGTCGCACCGGGCCCCATCGCCACCGATATGCTCAGCAGCATGCCGATGGACGAAAATATCATCAAAAGCGTCATTCCGATGGCTCGGGTAGGAAAACCGGAAGAGGTCGCCCGCGTGATCCGCTTTTTGTGCTCCGAAGACGCTTCCTACATCACCGGGCAGGTTATTTCTGTCAACGGAGGAATGTTCTGATCATGCGCGTGAAGGCCGCCAGCCTCCTATCCGTTTTGCTGCTTGTGCTTCTGGTGGCGCTTCCCGCCGCCGGGGTCGATGACTTCGACCGGCTGCGCAGGGACGCGGCGCGCATTTCGTCTCTTTCCGCCGATTTCGTGCAGAAGAAATCCATGAAGATCCTGTCCAAACCTTTGGTCTCGACGGGGAAATTCTTTTATGCCGCTCCGGATTCCATCCGCTGGGAATACGTCAAGCCGATCCGGAGCATTGTGATCTCGGACGGCGGAATCTCGAAACGCTACATCGCCTCCGGCGGCAAAATGATCGAGGACAAGACCGGCGGCGCCCAGGCGATGAAACTCGTGCTCGACGAAGTGGCGTGGTGGATGAAAGGAAAATTTTCCGCCAACCCGTCCTTTGCCGCCTCCGTGCGGGAAGGGCCGGAAACGGTGATTGTCCTCACACCGACGGGAAAAAACACGGCCGGCGTGATTGAAAAAATAGAAATCACCGTATCCCGGAAAGACGCCGTCGTGAAAACCGTGCGGATCGTGGAGGGCGCCGCGGCCGAAACCAGGATTGACTTTCTGCACACGGCTGTCAATCCGGCCCTGCCCCCCGGCACCTTTCAGGACATTCCATGAACGTCCGCTTGCTTCTGATTCTCTCCCTGCTGCTGGCGTCCTGTTCGTCTCTGCCGGAAATCCGGCCGTCCGCCGCTGCCGGGAGTGCCTGCCCTTCTCCCTTCGTCGCCCAAAAAACCCGCTTCATCCATACGATTGAAGCGGCCGTGGCCGGCGAAACCAGGGCCGTGATGATCGGCGTGACGGTGGCGAACCCGGCATCGAGGACGCTTTCCTGCGCTTTGATGAGCCCGGAGGGCATGGTCTTTTTTGAAGCCTCGCGAACCCCCTCCGGCACGAACATCAGCCGGGCGCTCCCGCCGTTTGATGCGGCAGAGGTGGTCCGCGGCATGATGGACGATATCGAACTGATTTTTTTGAAGCCGCAGGAAGAGATCGACCGGGCGGGCGTTGGGGATACGGGCGGGACTGTCTGCCGGCGCCGCTTGCGGGATGGAGGCTGGCTGGATGTCGGAAAGGACCGTGACGGGGGCGTCCACATCCAACGCTATACCGAAGGCGGCAGGCTCCGGCGCAGCGTGGCGCTTGCGGCAGGCGCCAATCCCTACGCCGCCATCGAGCTTCAGGCGTCGGAAAGGATCGGTTACTCTCTGTCCATGACGCTCATCGAATCGGAAACCGTTCCGGACGAAGTGCGTTCGGGGAAATAATTTTCAGGAAAAGTCTATATGCAAAAACCTGCGGAAGGGAAAAATACCGTTGTCATTGGCTCGGGCGCCGGCGGCCTTTCCACAGGCATCCTGCTTGCGCTTTTGGGCTATCGCGTGACGATCGTGGAAAAAAACGGAGAGCCGGGCGGCCTGATGCGCTCGTATTCACGCCTGGGAATTGACTGTCCGGTGGGCGTGCATTATGTCGGCGCGCTGGGAGCTTCCGAACCGCTGGGCAAAATGTTCCGCGTGCTGGGGATTGACCCGGAAAGCCTTTTTTCCCGCATGGAAAACCGGACCGTCACCGACCGCTATATTTTTGATGATTTTGTTTTTGATCTGCCCGAGGGTCTGGACGCTTACGAAAAAAATCTCCGGGAAGCCTGTCCCTCCGACCGTGCCGCGCTGAACACGCTGATGAAAGGACTGCGCACAACCGCGGGTGTCATGACGGCATCGCCTTTCTTCTTTGACGGCGGCAACCCCTTTGTCAACATGGATTCCTTCCGTCCGATGGGAGAGCTGCTCGACTGCCTGGGCGCGTCCCCGAAACTGCGGGCCGTTCTTGCTGCGCCCTGCCAGCTGGTCGGCGTCGCGCTGAAGGATTGTCCGGTCATTTTTCATCAGATGGTCGTGTCTGGATATTTGTTTTCATCGTGGCGCCCGAAAAGCGGGCGGCGTCTGGCGGACGCCTTCGCCGCGCGGTTTGAGGATCTGGGTGGACGGCTGCTGCCGGGCTCAGCCGTCCGGCATGTTCGAACCCAGCAGGGACGCGTGACCGGGGTCGATCTGGAAGCGGGCGATTTTCTGCCGGCGGACGTGGTGGTGGCGGCCGTTCACCCCAAGGTCCTGCTCGGCCTGCTGGACCAGGACGCGCTCAAGGCATCCCTGCGGGAGAGAATTGCCGGCCTGGAAGAAACCGAAGGTGTCCTTGCCGTTCAGGCCGGCGTGGACGCCGAGGCCCATCCCGCCGTCGATTACAATCTTTACCGGCTTCGGGCCAACGACCGCGGAGAAATCGAAAGCGGTTTTTTTTATCAGGTGCTCCGGGGCGACGGACGGGCGACGAATCTGCTGTCCATCATCACCTTCTCGTCTTACCGCGATTGGCGCCGGTGGAAAAACACCGTAACGGGACGGCGCGGAAAAGATTACGAACAGGAAAAAAAGGTGCTGGCCGATAAGCTCGTTGCCGAATCATCCGCCGTCTTCGGCCCCCTGAAAAACCTCCGCCTTCTGGATGTCTTCACGCCGCTTTCGCTGCGCGACCACGTCAACTGCCCGGAAGGTTCCTGTTACGGCGTCTTGCGCTCCTCCCGGCAACTGCTGAAAATTGCATCGCTTGGCAGACTTCCCGTCGGCGGGCTTTATCTGGCCGGACAAAACGCCATGGCTCCGGGGCTGATGGGGTGCCTCATGGGGTCCTTCGCCGTGGCGCGGAAGATGGCGGGGCATGAACATTTCGACAAGGAACTCGAACGGTTACTCTAATGCTGGACGACTTCGCTGATTTATGTTAGCTTTCCGGGCACTTTTGCCGCTAAAGGAGACATCTGCAGATCATGACACGCCAGGAAATTGAAAAGGAAATCCGCACCATCTTCTTGAGGGAATTCGAGGTGGAAAACCCCGAACCGGACGTGAATTTGCGGGATGCCTACGGTTTTGACAGCATCGACGCCATCGAGCTGCTCATGGAAATTGAAAAGTACTTGGGAACGGAGCTGACGCAGGCGGAAAAAAAGAAAGCCATGGACATCCGGACGCTGAATCAGATTATCGACTATGTGCAAATGCTGGCCGATGGCCGGCAGGCCAAAGCGGAGAAAAATTAAATGACGGGGCGTCGAGTGGTCATTACGGCGGCTTCGGCCATCACCCCCATCGGGCATGGCCAGAAGCCCATCGTCGAAAGCCTGGTGAACGGGAAATCCGGAGTGGCAACCCTGCGCGATGACCATTTCGTCAGCCGTTTTATTCATTCCCGCGTTTACGGAACCGTCGGCTATCCGATCGAATACGATTTCAGCAGGCAGCACCGTAAAACCATGGGGCCCGTGTCCTACTACGCGTGTCAGGTCGCCAAAGAAATCCTGGGGCGGACCTGCCTGCCGCGAAATTTTGTAACGGGCGGCCGGCTGGGCATTGCCTTCGGGTCGATTCACGGATCGCCCACCGTGCAGCGGGAAATTTACAGGATTTTCTTCAACGCCGGCAACCGCGAAAGCTATCAGGGAATCGGCGCGGTGGACTATCTCAAATCCATGGTGCACACAACCGCCGTCAACATTTCCAAGATGTTCGGCATCACCGGCCGGATCATTTCCTCCGGAACGGCCTGTACCACGTCCAGCCAGTCCATCGGCTACGGATACGAAGCCGTCAAATACGGCCTGCAGGACGCGATGCTCTGCGGCGGCGCGGACGAGTACGACACCACCACCGTCGCGGTCTTCGACAATCTGCTCGCCTGCTCCACCGCCTTCAACGACCGGCCCGAACAGACGCCCCGCCCCTTTGACCGGGCGCGCGACGGTCTGGTGGTCGCGGAGGGCGCGGGCGCCGTCATGCTGGAGGAGTATGAATTTGCCAGAAAGCGGGGCGCGGAGATTCTGGCGGAGGTCATCGGCTTTGCCTGCAACTCCAACGGCGGAGACCTGATCCTTCCCAATCTGGACGGCATTACCAAAACCCTGCAACTGGGCCTGGAAAACGCCCAAATCAATCCGTCCGACGTCGATCTGATCAGCGCGCATGCCACGGCCACTAAAATGGGCGACATCATCGAGGCGCAGGCCACGGGCGCGGTCTTCGGCAAGGGCCCGGCCGTGGTGGCCCTCAAGAGTTACATGGGGCACACCATGGCGGCATGCGGCGCGGTCGAAACGGTTTTGGCGCTGTATATGATGCAGGAGGGCTTCATCGCCCCGACGCTCCATCTGGAAGAAATTGACGACCGCTGCGCGATGATCCGCCATGTCCAAAAACTGGAGGAAACTCCTGTCAAAACCGCTGCCATTCAGAATTTTGCCTTCGGCGGCGTCAACACCAGCCTGCTGATCCGAAAGTTGACCTGACGAAAGATGTCCCTCACCCGATTTTCCCGGCTCGCCGTCAATTTCTGCCTTACGTTGGGGCTCTGGGTCTATTTTACGCTGGGCTATCTCCTGCTGATGTTCGTCTTGTTCATTCCCAGCTATCTGAGGCTGAAAGCCGGCGACGCTGTTTTGCAGAAATTATTCCACGTCCATCTGAAATTTTTTTTCATCCTGGTGGGCCTCGTATCCCCCGGCGTCCGGTTCGCTGTTTCCGAAGACGTCCGGAGTCTCCGCTCCTCCATTATCGTCTGCAACCACCTTTCCTACCTGGATCCCATTCTGCTGGTATCCCTTTTTCCGCGGCAGACCACCATCGTCAAAAATACCTTTTTCAGCGTCCCCATTTTCGGCTGGTTTCTGCGCAAGGCGGGTTACGTGCCCTCCTCCCCCACCGAAATGTACGGTCCGGCGATGATCAACCACCTGGAGAGCATTAAGCGCCAACTGGCGGCGGGAGGCAACCTGTTTGTCTTTCCTGAAGGCACACGCGGCCGCCAGGGCAGGCTTGCGCCTTTCAACAAAGGCGTGTTCAGCATCGCCAGATACTGCAATACAGGTTTAAAGCTGGCGCTGATTCGCAACACCGACCGATTGTTTCGCCCCGGCTCATTCTCATTTGATACACGGGGGAAATTTACGGTTTCGATGGAGCTGATCGGGTCTCTGACGGAGGATGAACTGAAAAATTCTTCCATCGGCGCGTCCGCCGACCAGACCCGAACGCTTTTTGAACAAAAAATCAGAGAGGCACAAACCGGCGGAGACGCGCAGGAATAAGCCCCTTCAGGGGGCGTCGGGGGGGAGCATGAAACAAATCACCCGCCAAATGGCGGAGGAATGGATTGAGGCGGCGGCGCGCAGCCCGCGGCTCCGGACCAACTACAATATCCACGAATCCCTGTCCGATCCCATCCAGCGGCTGTTTGTCGCAGCGGGGCGCGGATCCTATTTCCGCCCGCACCTGCATTCGGGAAAAAGCGAATTCGCCATTGTGCTCCGCGGCTGTTTCGAAGTCTTTACGTTTGACGCTCACGGCCGTGTTACCGGACGGGTCTGTATCGGTCCGGCCGAAGAAACGTTCGCGCTGGAAATCCCGGCCGACACTTTCCACACCTGGATTCCCCTGGCTGAAGCCTCCGTTTTCTTCGAAGTCAAGAAAGGGCCTTATGATCCGGCCGCTTCGATGGTCTTCGCGCCCTGGGCGCCCGAAGAGGGCTCACCCGACACAGCGGTCTTCCAGTCAAAACTTCTTGCGGCGCGCGCCGGTGACCGGATCGCGTAAAAGCCTGAAAGACCCGGGCACAAACCCTTCCGTGAATTTCAAGCTTCATCCCGGCGCGAAAAAAAGGCGCTTACGCCCGCTGGATTTCCTTCATCACCATCATTTCCGGCTGACCCCCGATAAAAGCGGCGCCTGCCTCGAAAAACTCCTTGAAGTGGGGCGTGGAGGAATGAAACTCCAAGGCGGCTTTGTCTTTGTACTGTTCGACCACGACCAGCACATCGGGATTGGCTTTGTCCCGGTTGAGCGAATAAAGAACCGTTCCCTCTTCCTCGGCAGACACTTTGGCAATCAATACCGAGAAGGCGGCCATGGCTTCATCCATCTTCCCTTCTTTCACCGGCAACTTGGCAATAACGGTAATCATCGAAACACCTCCCTGATGGTTTTTTGAAGCTTCTTTTGACGCGATGTGCCCCATAGCACAAACAAGCACAAAGTCGCAAGCGCTTCGGAAACGAACCCGTCAGGGGTCGGCGCCGATGACGGCGATCTTCATGGCTTTAGCGCTATGGACTTTTTGAATTTTTTCAGAAGATGGCGAAGCGCCAGAAGCGGATGGGAACGCAGCATGCGCGGACCGGCGTAGCGCATCACTTCCTGAATCTGCCGCCGCCGCACGGGTTTGTAGCAGTGCACCGGACAGTCCGCACACACGGGCTTGTCCGCCGCGAACGGACACTTGTCCAAGCATGATTTTGCGTAGCTCAGAAGCTCGGCGCAGGACGGGCACAATTCCTTGCCGCCGGTCTGATGACGCTTCCGGCAGTACAGGGCCATCATCACCGAAAGCGTTTTATATTCGTTCGCGATGGATGAGTTTCGCGTCACAGGCCTCTCCTTCAAGAAAACGGTCGGCGCGGCGCACTTCCTCGATGAACCGCCGGACTTTTTTCAGATCCTTTTTGAAGCGCACGGGACGTCCGCTCCGGTCGGTCGCATTGGTCCTTGTGCAGCTGTCCACCCCCGCCGGCCGAAGGCCAACCACCGCGTCATAGACGTTGTCGGCGGCAAGCCCTCCCGCCAGAATCACCGGAATGGGACTTTGCCCGATAACGGCTTTGGCGATCGTCCAGTCGCAGGTTTCCCCCGTAATCCCGACAAAGCCCGCCACCGGCTGGTCGGCGCCCGAAAGCAGGGTGTCGATCAGAAAAAAATCCGTCACCGGCGCGAAACGCGCGGTAAAATCCAGGATGTTTTTTTCGATGACGGCGGCGTCGGGCAATCCGGCCCGGGGCACGGACAGAGACCGCATGATGTCGAGGTGCGGAAACCGGTCCCGGATGTCGATGTGCAGGCTCAAAAGCGCGTCGAAGTCGCGCACCAGTGTCTGCTTTTCACCGGGATAAGGCGAAAGCACATCGCACAGGTGAACGCAATCCGGCTCATAATGGTCCAGTACCGCAAAGATGGCCGCCGGGTCTTTCAGAAGCGGAATCAAAACGCTTTTCGCGCCGAGGAGCTTGGCCTTCTGCACGGTTTTCCGGACGGATGCGCTTTTCCATGCGGCCGGATCGGCAAGCACGCTGCCGACATGATCCACGCCAAGCTCAATCAACGCTTCGGCGTCCCCGGGCTTTTGCACTTCATAAATCTGAATGATCGTTTCTTGCATGTAAGCGCCTTATCACGACCGCCGCGCGCAATCAAGATCGACGGCGGGTTTGTTTTCACCCTGAATATTTTCAAAAAAGCAACTTGCTTTTATCCGCGATTCACTGAATAATCGGGCCCATCCGGAAAGAACAAAGGGGCGCTCATGGCGGTTACCCAACTCATCGAGGAGCTGTATAACCAAAGAGGCTCCCGCGTTGCCGAAGGGGCAAAGCCCGCGAACATTCTCGGCGGCGAGGGCCGGAGACTGGCGGCGGCCATTGGAGACGCCTTGAGGACCGGGATTCTGGTTCCGGATTTTCCCAGACTCACCGCTGCTTTCGGAGCGGCCTGTCCGGCCAGGGAAAAACAAACCGCCAAATCGGGAGGACAAAATGCGTGATCAGGAAACGGTTTCAAAACAGATCTCTGAACTGAAGACAGGCGGATGGCGCGCCCACTACGTTCTCATCATCTGCACCCTGCTGTACATCATCAACTACATGGACCGTCAGGTCTTCTCGGTCATTCTCCAGCCGATGAAAATCGATCTGGGGCTTACCGACGCCCAGTGCGGGCTCGCCTCCACCGTGCTCATCTTCGGCATGGCGTTTTTTTCCTTTCCCATCGCCTACCTGATCGACCGCTGGAGCCGGCGCAAGGCCATCGCTCTCATGGCCATTTTCTGGAGCATCGCTACCTTTGCCACTGGGATGGCCAGAAATTTCATCGCCGTCCTCATTCCGCGCTTCTTTGTCGGCCTCGGGGAAGCGGGCTTTGTTCCCGGCGGCACAGCCATGATCAGCGCATCCTATCCCAAGGAAAAGCGCGGCTGGGCAATGGGCATTTTCCATATTGCCATTCCGCTGGGCGCCGCGGCGGGCGTGATCCTGGGCGGCCTTCTTTCCGTGAAATACGGCTGGCGGACGCCTTTCCTGTTCTTCGCCGTTCCCGGCGTGATTCTCGGCATTCTGGCCTTCTTCATGAAGGATTACAAAACCGCCGAACAGCCCGATACGGCGGGCGGCTTTAAAAGCTTTTTTGTCGCGCTGGCCGACGTGCTGAAATTGCCGACCATGCGCTGGTACTACCTGGGACTGGGCATCGCCGTGTTCATGACCTCTTCGGTTCTGGTCTGGCTGCCCAGCCTGATGATGCGGCTGATGAATATTTCGGAGGCAAAGGCGGGCATCATCACCGGCGGCATCGGTCTGATGGCGATTCTCGGCGCGCCGCTGGGAGGATTTCTCGCCGATTTCTGGCAGAAGAAAAATTCCCGGGGACGGATGTATATTCCGGTTGTGGCTTATATTCTTGGCGGTATACTGCTCATTGTGGTGGTGCTCACACGATTCAGTTATGTGGGCATCGCGCTGGCCTGTGTGTACGGTATCTGTGCCGCCATGGCCATGCCGGCGATTGCCGCCATTTCGCAGGACGTCGTCCCGGTGGCTCACAAGGGGCTGTCGATGGGGCTGGCGATCTTCGCGCAGTACATGCTGGGAGGCGCCTGGGGGCCTTACATCGTCGGCGCGGTTTCCGACGGTCTGGGCGGAGGCGCGGAAGGCTTGAGCGCGGCGGTCATGCTCTGCGGCGGATTTGGAATTCTGGCGGGCATCCTCTTTCTGGTCGCGTCGCGCACGTACCCTGAGGACTGGCAAAAAGTGAAAGACGAGGCGATTCTGGAAGAGTAGTGGATGATGAATGGCAGGGAGGACGGATGATGGACGAGAAAAGAATAATGGAGGATGCGGTTCAGACGATGAGCCGCTACGTGCAGTTTGACACAACCAACCCGCCGGGGAATGAAATGCCCGCCGCCCTGTGGCTGCGCGATCAGCTGACGGCCCGCCACATCACCTCCGACATTCAGGTTCATGAACCAATCGCCGGGAGCGGCCTGGTGGTGGCGCGTATCGCGGGGTCGGAAAACCTCAAGCCCCTGATGCTCAATCACCATATCGACGTGGTCGCGGCCGACGCCTCCCGCTGGAGCCATCCGCCCTTTTCCGGAGCGGTGCAAGACGGCTTTGTCTGGGGGCGCGGCACGCTGGACACCAAGGGCCTCGGCGTGATGTTTCTGCTGGCGCTGGAATCGCTTTTAAAGGAAGGCGCGGCGTTTTGCCGGCCGATCGTATGGACGGCCGTGCCGGACGAAGAGTCGGGCGGGGACAACGGCATGCGCTGGCTGGTGGAACATCACCTGAAACAAATTGATCCCGAATGGGTCTGGGATGAAGGAACCGGCGGCCTGAAAGACGTCATCGGACAAGGCACTATGTTTGCGGTCGCCGTTGCCGAAAAGCAGATATACCGCGTTCGGCTCATTGCCACGGGCGACCCGGGACACGGATCCATGCCGCACCAGAACAGCGCCAACGTAACGCTGCTTTCCGCCCTTTCCCGGATCGTCGGAAATCCGCGACCGCTGCGCGTGGACCGGGCGGCCGCCATGATGTTTCGGGGGCTGGCGCCGACGCAGAAGTTTCCAGTGTCACTGCTGCTGCGCCATCTGTCTTTCCCACCGGCCCTGACGCTGGCCGGGCGTGCGCTGGCCGCGGACAAATTCACCAACGCCGTTTTGCGCGACACCGTAAGCCCCAACGTCATTCAGGGCGGCTACCAGATCAATGTCATTCCGGAGCAGGCCACGGCCGAGCTGGATTGCCGTCTGCTTCCTTCCACCAGCGCGGAGGAATTTCATCGCTGGCTGGTTTCCCGCATCGCGGATGACCGGATCGCCATCGAGGTGGTCCAGACCTCCCCTCCTTCCGGAATCGCACCTTTGGACAGCCCGTTTTACCGGGCGTTGCAATCCAGCGTGCAAAAGCACTGCCCCGGGGCGGGCGTGTTTCCGCTTCTGATGGCGGGGGCGACGGACGGCCGCTACTGGCGGGAGCGGGGCTATCCGGCCTATGGATTTACGCCCATCCTGCTGGAGCGCGCGGATCTCGGCCGCGTGCACGGCATCGACGAGCGCATCTCCGCGGAGAATCTTCTGTTTGGAATCCGGATAATCCGCGACATCATTCGCGCGCTGTGCTTATAGGGAACGGTCACGCCGCCCCCCTTGCGGGTGGCAAGACCGTTCTCTGGAATCATTGCTTTTTACTATTTACTCTTTTACCATCCACCATCCATTTGGTACGTATAGCAGGAAGAAAGATATACCTGATAAGTGCACAAAACATGGGATCCATCGCCGCGGCGATAGCCCTTTCATCCATCCGCCTCGGTATCGGCAACCGTGACTTGGGCATGTGTGTCCGGCAGGCTTTCCACCGCTTTCAACTTTCCGGTCAGCGTCCGCGTCTTTTTTTGCGCGTCGTCTACGGAACCGGCAGCCTGATCCAGTCTTTTTCGCACCATATCCAGCGACTCGCCGAAGCGACCGAACGCCGCTTTCACCTCGCCCAAAACTTTCCAGACCTCACCGGAGCGCTTTTGGATCGCCAACGTCCGAAAACCCATCTGCAGACTGTTGAGAAACGCGGCAAAGGTTGAAGGACCGGCAATCACAATACGGCATTCCCGCTGCAGAAACGAAACCAGGACCGTGCGCCGGATCACTTCCGCATACAGGCCTTCCGACGGAAGAAACATAATGCCGAAGTCCGTGGTTCTGGGCGGCGCCAGATATTTTTGCGAGATATCTCTGGCCGCTTTCCTGATACCGGCCTCCAGTTGCCGGATCGCCTCCTCTGCGGCGGCCGCATCGCCCCGCTCCTGCGCATCGATCAGCCGGGAGTAGTCTTCCACTGGAAATTTCGCATCCACCGGAATCAACACGGAATCGTCCGGAGAATCGCCCTGACCGGGAAGACGGATCGCGAACTCGACAAAATCTGCGCCCTCTTCCCGGATCCTGACATTCTGCAGGTACTGATCCGGAGACAGGATTTCCGCCAGAAGCGCGCCCAGCTGCACCTCCCCCCATGTGCCGCGCGACTTGACATTGGTCAGAACTTTTTTCAAATCCCCCACGCCCGCGGCAAGCGAGCGCATGTCCCCCAGACCCTGATGAACCTGCTCCAGTCTTTCCGATACCTGCTTGAAAGATTCTCCAAGCCTTTTTTCCAGCGCGCCCTGCAGTTTCTCATCGACCGTTTCTCGCATGCGATCGAGCTGGCGGGCGTTATCCTGCTGGATTTGCCCGAGCTTCCCATCCACGCCCAGACGAATATCTTCCAGCTTCTTTTCATTACTCGCGGTCAGTGTGGATATTCGCCCGGCGACACCTTCCACCGCTTCATGCTGCATCCTGGCGATCTCGGTCATGCGGACCTGAAAAGAATCGCCGAAAGATTGCAGCGTGGCCGTCAGCTCCTGCCTTTCCCGCTGCGATTGCGACTGCGTCTCCGTTCGTAACCGGGCGATTTCATCGCGCAGCGAACGGTCGGTTCGTTCCTGCGCGTCTTGCAAAGCGTTCAGTCCGGCGGCAAGCGGCGTCCCATCGGCGCGGGAACGCCGCAATTGCCAGAGATGCAGCAAAATGATGACCAGCAAAAAAATCAAAATGACAAAAAAGAACAAGTCCATGCCCTCCATCCACACCTCCCGCGTCCGGCATCCGCCCTGAAGAAAAGCCGCCGGCGCGGCATAACGATAGCAAAAGCAAGAACCATCGTCAATCATTACCATTTCCTCATGCGGTTTCATCACGCCGGCGAACGCGAATCCCCGATGCAGGGTGTTTTGGGGGCCGCGGACGATATTTGCGGGAAATTCTTTGTTTGAAAGGGACTTTATATCTTTGCGCCATTTTTCACAATTTACTTGACAGTCGTCTTCAATATCGCTATGACATTAAACCTCAACTTTAATGTTTGGTCTGACGGATGAAACTGAAAATCGGTGAAATCGCAAAAAGAAGCGGCCTGCGGCCTTCAACCATCCGCTATTATGTCGGAGAGGGGCTTTTGCCCAAACCCGAAAAAGCGAATGAAAAAATGGCTTACTACGACGAGGCCTGCGTCGACCGCCTGCGCGCAATTCAGGAGCTGAAGAAAAAGCGGTACTTCCCTCTTTACCTCATCAAAAATATTCTGCGCCGGATGGATGAAGGCCTGAACCTGACCGAAGCCGAAACGATCGAAAACGCCGTGTTCCGGGCAGGCGAACAGGCGGAAAACGGACTGCTGACCCAGACCGCCTTTCTTGCCGCAACGGGACTGACGGAAAAAGAATTGACACAAGCCCGGCGTTTGGGCATCCTGGTCCCGTTTACGACCGAAGGGGACAAGCCTCTGTACGACCAAGACGATGTCCGCGCGGGAAGGGACGGGATCAGAAAAATGGCCGATCTCGGGATGAAGTTTCAGGAGCTGTCCTTCTGGGTGCAGCTGGGGCGGCAAATCGTGGAAAAAGAGATGAAACTTCGCAGGAAAATGGTTGCGGGAAAATCAACACGGGAAAACATCGCCATCACCGCCGAGCTGACACAGGTCGGAAATTTCTACCGGGACTATATTCTCCGGCGCCTTTTCCAGAAGCAGGTGGAGCAAAACATCCAGAACAGTCTGAAGGCGGCAAAAAAACGAAAAGCCGGGAGCCACGGGAAAAAATAGGGAGGATTTCATGAACGATGCTCAAATCATCAGGATGTCCGACGCCGGAGAACAACCGGCCCGCGCCGGGAAACCTTGTGAAAACTGAAACGGAAAATCCCAAAAATAATACATCATTATGAAGGAGCAACTATGAAAACAAGATTAACAGAAATGGTCGGCATCAAGTATCCCATCGTCCTGTCCGGCATGAGCTGGATCAGCACGCCGAAAATGGTGGCCGCGGTATCCAACGCCGGGGGGCTGGGCATTCTGGCCACCGGTCCGCTGAACGCCGGGCAGACCCGGGAAGCCATCCGCGAAATCCGGGAACTGACGGATAAACCATTCGGCGCCAACGCGTCGCTGATGTTTCCGGGCGCGGTGGAAAACGCCCAAGTTCTGCTGCAGGAAAAAGTGCCCGTCATCAACTTCGCGCTGGGCAAAGGCGACTGGATTGTGAAGGAAGCGCACAAATACGGCGGCAAGGTCTTCGCGACCGTTGTTAACCTGAAGCACGCCAAACGCGCGCAGGATTTCGGAACGGACGCGGTCATTGCGACCGGACAGGAAGCGGCGGCACACGGAGAAGACGTTACCTCGCTGGTGCTGATCCCGCACCTGACGGAAAACCTGAACATTCCCGTCATTGCCGCGGGTGGTTTCGCCGACGGCCGGGGTGTTGCAGCCGCCCTCGCATTGGGAGCGGAAGGCGTCGCCATGGGAACCAGGCTGATGACGACCAAAGAAAGCCCCCTGCATGAAAACTATAAACGAATGACACAGGAAAAAGACGTCTATGACACGCTGTTTTCCAAGCGTTTTGACGGCATTCTCTGCCGGGTCATGAAAACGGACGCGGCCAAAAAAGCGATAAAAAAAGGCTTAAACTGGCCCGCAGCCTTCTTCAATTCTCAGGACATCGCCAGGCAGATGAATCTGCCTTATATCAAATTGTTTTTCGGCGTACTGGCTTCCGGTTACTCCAACGCGAAACAACTGGCTTACCTGGCTAACGCCTTTAAGGCTATTCGTGTTGCCACGGAAGACGGCGATTCCAAAACAGGCGTTCTGCCGGTAGGTCAGGTGCAGGGTCTGATTCACGACCAGCCGACCGTCGCCGAGCTTTTTGAACGAATCGTGAAAGAGGCAAAGGACGCGCAATCCAGAGTCAACGCGGCCCTGGAATAACCGGGCACAACCCGAAAGCGAGATCAACCATTCCATCAACGGGAAAGGGGAAAGGGCATGTCGATTGAATCGACACTGAAAGAATTGAAACCGCACCTCGGGAAGGAAGTTTTTGTCTCCGACTGGAAACAGGTGACGCAGGAGCAGATCCAGCAGTTTGCCGACAGCACCGGCGATCATCAGTGGATTCATGTGGACACGGAAAAAGCCGCCGCCGGACCGTTTGGCCGGACCATCGCGCACGGCTTCCTGACGCTTTCGCATATTCCTTTTTTCAGCTACCAGGCACCCGTGAAAATCGAAGGCGCGAAGATGTCCGTCAACTACGGCCTCGACAAGGTGCGTTTTCTCAACCCGGTCCCTTCCGGATCAAAAATCCGCGATCGGATCGTCCTTTCCGGGCTGGAAGAAAAGACGGGCAACCGCCTCCTGGTGAAGCAAACGCACACGATTGAAATGGAGGGGCAAAACAAGCCGGCATGCGTCGCGGAAATGCTGGCCATGGTTTTTTTCTGAGGTCATCGGGCAGGGAACGGTTTCAACAGCCCGGCTGCGCGACCGTTCCCTGCCCTTGTCTGAAAAGACCCCGCGCGCAATCGCCGGGATCGGCGGCGCATCAGGGATGGACGGCGGAAAAGACGACGATTTTCTGATCGGCATCGCGGCGAATCCGGCTCTCTCCCTCCAGGAAGCGCAGATGCGCGATGGCTTCCCCGGTGGCAAACCACTTCTGAGCGACGGGGAAGTCCTCCCAGGTCTCACAGTCGATGTCCCAGGTCATGCCCGCGGCAATCTCGTAGGCGTTCAGGGTTTTGTCTCCCAGCACATCCAGAACTTCATCCGCCCGCTCGCGATGGTGGGCCTTCAGCTCACGGATTCTGTCTTTCAGGTCGCCCTGGAAATTCCGGTGTCCGGGCAGGACCAGCTCCACCGGCAGGGCCGACACCCGGTCCAGACTGGCCAGATAGTCCGCAAGCGAATTGGTTTCATAGGCCCACGACTCGATGTGCGGCGTGATGTCGAACAGAATGTGGTCGCCGGAAAAGAAAATTTTCTGATCCTCCTCATACAGGCAGATGTGCCCCTGCGTGTGGCCCGGCGTGGCGATGCAGCGCAGCCGGTAGCGGCCGCATTCGATCATGTCGCCGTCGTCCAGTAACGTAAAGACCGGCATTTCCTGCGGACTGTATTTGAATCCCGGATGGCTGGCCAGCGCCTTTTGCAGCTCCCCGTCGGGAAAGCCGTTGAGGGCGGCAAAGTCAATGAGGGATTGCCAGCCGTGATCCCCTTCGAAAACCCGCGCGTCGATTCTGCTGAAAAAAATCCCGCTGGTTTCGGTCGCCAGCCGCGTCACAAGACCCGTATGATCGGCGTGCATGTGAGTCAGCATGAAATCGGTCTGACGCAGATCGATCTCCAGTTCAGCCAGGCCTTTCCGCATCGCCTCGTAGCAGACGGTGCGGTTGAACCCCGTATCGACAATCAGGTTGCGGTCTTTGCCTTTGATGACGTAAGAATTCAGGTCTTTGAGCGGACTGTTCGGCAGCGGCACGGAAATCCGATAAAGTCCTTTTCGGATTTCATCCGCCATGAGCGTACCTCCCTGAAATTGGGGAGGGCAACCCTCCGTTTTTGAGAAGCTTGCGATCCGGCATTTAATCTTCCTCCTTATTTTCACCCGTCTCTTCCGGATCTGTTTCCGGCGCAAAAAGATCACCGTTCAGGTCCACTGGATAGAATTCGTCCGGCAGCGCGTTGACAATTTTCAGCGGCTTGACGGGGAACCGTGGAAGCTGCGAAGAGGGAAGCGGCGGCGCCGATGAGCCGGTCAAAGATTCCGGCAGAGATTCATCCGGCAAAATGTCGTCCGTTACAACGGCGCTTTTCGACGCTTCCGCCAATTTTCTTTTTTTGTGGCGGGGTCGGCGGCGTCCTTTCTTCCTGAGGGCCTCTTCGGCTTCGCCGGCGACCTCGTCCGCCTTTTCCCCCGCATCCGCGTCCGGTTCCGTTTTTTCCGCCAGATTCAGCAGGGGCACACCCGGCACGACGCTGACTTCCAGGGCCTGTTCCTTGACAGAAGGATGAATTTCAAAATTATCCCACGCCATATCCCGTTTCCCTTCGATGATCAGACAGACGCCGAACGTCGTCTCCAGCTTCAGAAGTTCGGAGCGTTTGTTGTTGAGGATATACAGGGCGATTTCATGCGGCAGGCTGACCTTCAGCTCCGAATACGCGCCCTTGACCGCCTCCGATTCGATTTTGCGAAACGCCCCCAAAGACGCATACTCCAGAGAGGGGCGCAGGCCGCTGCCGGCGCAGTACGGACAGGTGGTATAGCTGATCTCCTGAATCGTGGACTGCTTTTTCTGGCGGGACAGCTCCATCAGGCCGAACTTGGAAATGCGCGAAAGCTGAATTCTGGCGCGATCCATGCTCAGGGCCTTCTTGAAGGACTTCTCGACTTCGGCAATGTGCTTTTTATCGATCATATCGATGAAATCGATGACGATCAAGCCGCCCAGGTCGCGCAGACGAAGCTGGCGCGCAATCTCTTCACACGCCTCCACGTTGGTCCGGAAAGCTGTTTCCTCTATGTTTCTCTTGTTCGACCCGCGCCCGGAATTGACGTCGATGGTGATCATGGCTTCCGTGGGATTGATGATGATGTAGCCGCCGGATTTGAGCTCAACGCGCTCCTGATAAATGACCCGGATCTGCTCCTCCAGCCGGTGGCGTTCAAAAATCGGAACCTTGTCTTTGTATTGTTTCAGAATCCGCAAATGGCGGGGGGCGACCGCCTTCAGATACGCGCGCATCTTGCGGAAAGTCTCCACCTCATCCACCCAGATTTCATCTACTTCCAGCGTCAGATAATCGCGCAGCGACCGCACGCCGAAATCCGTTTCCTGATACAGCAGGGACGGCTCGGTCGCGTCTTCGGCCTTCTTGATGATTTCCTTCCACAGGCGCATCAGGAACTGGTAGTCCCGCTGGATTTCCTGTTTGGTCCGGTTAATGCCGGCCGTGCGGACGATAAAGCCCATCCCCTCGGGAACATCGATCTGATCCATCAGTGTCTTGATCTTCTGACGGTCTTCGTCGCTTTCGATTTTCCGGGATATGCCGCCGCAGAGCTTGTTGGGAAGCAGCACCAAATATCTTCCGGGCAGCGAAATGTAAGAAGTCAGCAGGGCGCCCTTGTTGCCGATGACTTCCCGGACAACCTGCACAATGATTTTCTGACCGGACTTGAGGGACGGCCTTGCGCCGGAGGCGCCGTTTTCCGGTTCGGTCAGATATTCGTGGCTGACGTCCCGGAGGGGAAGAAAGCCGTCCTTGACGCCGCCGTAATCCACAAAAGCCGCCTGCAGGCCGCGTTCGACTTTCAGCACCTTGCCCTGATAAATATTTCCGGTAATCGGCTCGTGCACAGCCATTTGAATGTTGAATTCAATCAGCTTGCCTTTTTCGTCAACCGTGGCCATGCGCATCTGTTCCTTGTGCACGGCGTTAACGAGCATCACATGTTTCATAGAGATCCTTTTGGCCGCATCCGCCATCCGCGCTATCCCGGAAGGACCGGACGTCCCGTCGGCGCGCGGGCGGCGCGATGCCGCCTTGTATTTTACAGAAAGGCGCTCACGTCGCCTTTTCCGGTTCGCAGAACTTCAATCGTGTCATCCACCAGACTGATGACGCTGGACGGCTCGGGAACAATGATCCCGCCGTCAATAATCATCTCCACAATGCGCCCGAAGTGTTCGTTGATGATCGCCGGGTCGCCGAGGTCTTCTCCATCCTGCGTCTGAACGCTGGTGCTGATAATCGGCTGTCCGAGCTCCCGGATCAGGGCAAGGCAAATCTCGTTCGCCGGAACGCGAATGCCGGTCGTCGGTCTTTTAGGCAGAATGATTTTTGGGACAAGACGCGATGCTTCCAGAATAAACGTGTAGGGTCCGGGCAAAAACCGCTTCATGGTTTTGTAAGCGTAATCCGTTACCAGCGCGTACTGGCTGATATGCTTGAGATCGGAACAGACAAAACTCAACGGACGTTTTTTGTTTCTTCTTTTAATTTCGTATATTTTCTCAATGCCTCGTTTGTTCGATAAACCGCAGCCCAGGCCGTAAACCGTATCCGTCGGGTAGATGATGACGCCGCCGTCCCTCAAAACATCGGCCGCCTTCCGGATGAGGCGCATCTGGGGATTCTGGCTGTGGATGGATAACACCGTTTTAGCCCTCGCTTCGCGTTGGGCTTCCATATCAGCAATTACAAGATTTAGCAATGGCCGTAAAAAGCCCGAAAATCAGCTGGTCGTCACCTCTTTTTCCTGTCTTTGCTGAGTTTGTACTCGATGCTGTCAATCAAAGCCTGCCAGCTCGCCTCGATGATGTTTTCAGAAACGCCCGTGGTGCTCCACAGCTCTGAACCATCCGTCGAATCCAGCAAAACGCGGACGCCTGCGGCCGTGCCCTCGGAACCTTCCAGCGTGCGCACTTTAAAGTCCACCAGGTGCATTTCCTTGATTTGCGGATAGAATTTGGTCAGTGCCTTGCGCAGAGCGTGGTCGAGCGCGTTCACCGGACCGTTGCCCTCGGCGGCCGTCAACTCCTCTTCGCCGCCCACGGAAATTTTGATCGTCGCCTGAGACAGGCAGGGGTTGTCCAGGGTCCTCGATGTGACTACGCTGAAACACTCCAGCATGAAGGGCTCCACAAACTGGCCGATTGCTTTTTTCATCAGAATCGACAGCGAACCGTCGGCCGCGTCAAACTGATAGCCTTTGTCCTCCATCAGCTTGACCTCGCGTACAACCTTGGCCAGCGCATTTTTTTTATCCAGATCGATTCCCAGAGCCCTGGCTTTGAAGGCAATGTTGCTTTTGCCGGCCATGTCGGAGACCAGCACGCGGCGGCTGTTGCCGACCAGCTCCGGTGGCATGTGCTCGTAGGCCGCCGAATTTTTCGTCACGGCACTGACATGGATGCCTCCCTTGTGCGCAAAAGCGCTCTTCCCCACGAAAGGCCTCGACATCAGGGGAGGAATGTTGGCCACGTCGCTGACATACAGGGAAAGGTTTGTCAACTGCCTCACCGAAGCCGCCGGCAGGCAGCGCATCTTCATTTTGAACTGCAGATTGGCAATCACGGAGACGAGATCGGCGTTTCCGCACCGCTCGCCGTAACCGTTGACCGTACCCTGAACGATTCTCACGCCTTCGCGTACCGCCGCGAGAGAGTTGGCGACGGCCAGACCGCAGTCATTGTGGGCGTGAATGCCGGACATCTCCAAAGGCGCCACGGAAGAAGCTTTTTCCAGGACGGCGCTCACTTCATGCGGCATGGCCCCCCCGTTCGTGTCACAAAAAATAATCCGGTCCGCTCCCGCATCGAGAGCGGTTCTGACCACCTGGAGGGCATACCGGGGATTATTCTTGTACCCGTCAAAAAAATGCTCCGCATCGAAAAGCACTTCTTTGCCTCTGGCTTTCATGTACGCAATGGAGTCGCGGATCATGGACAGATTTTCTTCCAGAGAAATTTTCAGAATATCGACAACATGGAGATCCCAGGCCTTGCCGAAAATCGAAACGGCCGGGGTTTCGGCCCGGATCAGCGCCTTGAGATTGGGGCAATGATCGGGACGGACGCGCGGCTTTCTGGTGGAGCTGAACGCGGTCAATTTGGCATTTTTAAACTTCACCGTTTTGGCCATTTCAAAAAAGCGCATGTCCTTGGGGTTGGAACCGGGCCAGCCACCTTCAATGTAATGAAAATGGACGTCGTCAAGCCGCTTCGCGATCCGGAGCTTTTCTTCGGCGGAAAAGGTGATCTGCTCCCCCTGCGTACCGTCGCGAAGCGTTGTGTCGTAAATCAAAATCCTGTTTTTCGTCATGGCTCCCTCTCTTTCCCATAAAAAAATCCGCTGCCCGGTTCTCCTGGCAGCGGATTTGAATTTCTGCTGAACGTACATTTCAGCTATTCCACGGCCAGTCCTCCCCGGGGGAAGCGAATAATTATTCTGCCAATGATGATAGCCTGCAAAACGGTCATGATCCGCACCATGAAATAACGAATTTGCGGGTATAATAATTTCCCGAACGGGTTTTGTCAATCAAAATCAGCGCCTCGGAGATGACGCTATCGTAAAAAATCCTCCCCGTGAAGCCTGCCTGAAAGAAATCGGGGGAGTGGGAGGTGGAATCAATAACACTCTAATATTACTGGATTCCGGGTCAAGTCTGCAATGACAGAAAAGGCATTATCTGACTTTTTTACAAGGCCGTCAGGGATGTTTTTTTAGAAATTTTTCCCGATCAATGATAAACAGTAACGCAAAAGGTGAAATCAACAGAAGCCAAAATACAACCCGGAATTTGGAAAAGCCGGCAGGGGACCACCCTGGCGGCTCATCCGCGGCATCATCATTTCAACCACAAGGAGTAAAAATGGACATCGCAACCAGAAAACAAAACGGAATCCTGACCATCGCATTCAACCGGCCGGACAAAAAAAATTCGATTACCGCAGCCATGTACCAAATGATGGCGGACGCGATCCGGGACGGCGAAGAAGACCGGACTGTGCGCGTTTTGCTGTTTTGCGGAACACCGGAAATCTTCACGGCCGGCAACGACCTGGAAGATTTCATGAATACGAAAAGCGATGTCGCGGATCGCCCCGTGGCGCAATTTATCCGGAATTTGAACCTCGCGACCAAACCGGTGATCGCCGCGGTGTCGGGGATGGCCATCGGCATCGGCGTTACAATGCTGTTGCACTGCGACCAGATTTACGCCGCCCAGGGCGCCAAATTCTCCATGCCGTTTGCCGGGCTGGGGCTGTGCCCGGAATTTGCCTCCAGCCTCCTTCTGCCGCAGATTGTCGGCTACCAGCGTGCCGCGGAACTGCTCTTTTTCGGCGAACCGTTTACCGCCGAGCAGGCGTTTGACATGGGGCTGGTCAACAAAGTGCTGCCGGCCGCGGAGCTGATGCATTACGCCGGCGCCCGTGCCACCGCACTTGCCGCTCTGCCGCCCGCGTCTCTGCGCGTCACCAAACAGCTGCTGAAAGCGCGCCACTACAATGCGGTGACCCAACAAATCGCCGAGGAAAGCCGGTATTTCAGCGCCATGCTGCAGGAACCGGCGGCCAGAGAAGCCTTCGCCGCCTTCTACGAGAGACGCAAACCGGACTTTTCAAAATTCAACAGATGAGGTATTGAACCGGCAAGTGAAGGCGGCTTATGCGACAAGATGATCAGGTATCCCGGTATGAAGTCAACCGCAGCGTGAGGATGGTCATCACCCGGCACGATGCGGATCTGGCCCGGATAGAGTACTCCTTTCTGGGGAGCACGGTCTATCTGAGCGGGGATCTGGTGCGGCCCAACGGCGAATTCTCCGCGCAGGAAGTCGAAAACATCGTCCGGGAGCTTGCCGCTCTGCCCCATGTCCGGGGCCTGCAGTTTGACCTCAACAACTGGCTGGTGGATAATTCGGGCGATTCCTGGCAGGTTAACCGGATCCGGAAAACTGTCGGTTTGCAAGGCGCGCCGACCCGGACCGGAATTTCCGACGAAACCACCCTGGTGATCGAAAGAGAAGAAGACCTGCAGACGGTCCTCGACGACATCGGAGTGAAATCAAAAGGAAAATCGTAGCTTCCGCGGACGCGCGAAGAGAACATTTTTATTTTGCACGGGGCCAATAATGTGCTATAGGCTCCCTCGTCCTTTCGAAAACCATGCGCCCATGGCTCAGCTGGATAGAGCGCCAGACTACGAATCTGGATGTCGAAGGTTCGAATCCTTCTGGGCGCGCCAGTAAATTCAGGGAGCGGGTCTGTTCAGACCGGCTCCTTTCTTTTGTGAAAAGTTGACTACGGCCTGCCCGCGTAAGCCGGGATTGACAAATTCCCGTCGATGATCATTGCAGCCGGCGAAAACAAGTCGTCAGTGTTTGTAAAATTTGTTCACGGCAGCCAGGTATTCGGCCAGATGACGGCGGCTGCCCACAAAGATGTGGCCGATATTTTTCTCGATGCTCACGTTCCGGGTCCGGCCTTTGCGGCCGGACACATTCGCCGCCGACATCCCCCAGATGTCGGCGGCCACGCAGGAGCCGGCCGGGGCAATCGGATCGCGCGACCCTTTATACTCAAAAATCGTCACCTCCGCCTTCCGGAGGAACTCCATGTTGACCGGCTGCCCGTCGAATTTGGGATTTGCGGAGGGCAGGCGGAATTTGCCCTCATAAATCTGATTGTCCAGGAAAATATTCTGAATCCATTGAATATGGGCATTGACGGGGAACCGGGTGCCGTGCGTCAGCCAGTAAAGAAACGGCGCAGTGTCGGCAACCGCTTCCGGATTTTCCGCGCGGGCGTAAAATCCCAGCATGACGTTGAACTGAACGGCGGGTTGAATTTCATTCATGCCGAATTCAATGACCTGCGGCGGAATGTTCACGGCGCCGAAAAGCTCCTTCATCAGCCGCGGGTCATAGTCCCGGCGGATCAGCGTCCGGATGTCCGCGTGTCCGCTGCCTGCGTCGTCGAACTTCACCGGGGAAGCCATCAGCGCCACTTTTTTCACGTCCATCGGCCGGCCGGCGGCCAGGAGCTCCTCGGCGCGCCGCGCCAGATAAGGCAGGATCAGCGTGCCGCCCATGCAGTAGGCCATGATCAGGATTTCCGCGCCGGGATGCCTTTTCGCGAGGATATCCAGATAAAGATCGTGCAGGGTTTTCCCGTAAAAATCCAGCCCCAGCTCCGTTTCATCCCACCCGGGATCCCCGTGATCAACCAGATACACATGATACCCTTCTTTGTGCATTCCCTCGATAACCGATTTGCCGGAGGCCAGGTCAAACAGTTCGGGTTTATTGATGAGCGGCGTGACCATGTAAAGAATTTTCCCGTTGGATTTCAATCCCCGCGGGAGCGGGTAGTCGCGCAGCCGGACACGGTGCAGCGTCGAGCCTTCCACATATTCATAGCGGGAAAATCCAATCTTTCCCCCGGTCACCCTTTCCGAATAATCCTTGATATCGAAAACATTTTCCCGGTGCAGATTTTCCAGGCGAACCCGGTTCACAGCCAGGTAATCCTCAAAGGAAACCGACGGGTCTTTGGGCGTGAACGGTAATTTCCCGTCGGCCGGCCGGGTTTCCGTGATGACCACCAGAAGGCACCTCAACAGTTCTTTCATGGCTTTGAGACGGGTCAGGCCGATATTGTTGTAGCTGTGTTCAAGCTGGGCAAATTCCTCCATGTAGTTTTTCAAAAACTGATATCCTTTTTTTGTCGTGGAGGTTTTCCGGGCCTTTTCCCGGCTGAATTTGCCGTCTTCGATGAAAAAACCGGTCATGGTGTAGAGGAGGCGGGAATAGCCCTTGTAAATCCAGCCGTTCATGTCGCTGATCAGGTCGGGGTTTCTTCCGGAGCCGGCGGCCATCCGCGCCTGCGCCCGGATCGGTCCCGTGACAAACGTATCCATCACGCTGCTCTGCCAGGCGCCGGCGATCGCCCAGGGGCCAAAAACCTCTATTCTTTTTCCGACCACATCCAGAACATTCTGATAATCAAACGCGAACCGGACCAGTTCGCCAACCCATTTGCTTTTCCAGGGAACCGCCGTGGAAAGTCCCTGCAGATTGTCGGCGGGCGACGCGCCGATCAGGGCCAGAAGTTCATCCGGCGTTACCTTTCGACGGCTGTCCTTTTCGTCTTGGCTCATACGCCTCTCCTTTCCGAAAATTCTGATGTGAATTCCGTTCCATACTACGCAATGGAGACAAAAAAGTCAAAACGGTCATTTCGATGAGTCGTGCTGAATCGGGGCGACAATGATCTTCATTGTTCTCGTTTGTTAAAGATCTCTCCTTCCGGTCGAAATGACACAAATCCATGCGGGCATCATTTCTTCGATTGCGCAATTCGTATTCACATCCCGGCGGCGGTCCGTTTTTTCGCCCGTTACCCGTCTGTCTTGACGGGCGGGCGGCACAGCAGCATCAGCACGGATCCGACCAGCGCAATGCCGCAGGCGATGACGACGGCCGTTCCATAACCGCCGTTCACGTCATAGAGCCAGCCGGCAAAAAACGCGCCGGAATACGGGAAACCCGATGTAACGGGATTGGCAATCGCGCTGATCTTGTGAAAAGACTCCGCGCCGAAATAGTTTCCCATCAAAAGAGGATAGGACACGTACGACGCGCCGAAACCGAAGCCGATCAGCAGCGGATACAGGTAAGCCGCCCACAGATTATCCCGGGAAGCAAACCAGAAGAGCATTCCCCCGCCGATCAGGCAAAAGCCTGTGGCGGCGATCAGCAGCCGGCTTTCCAGGCGTTCACCCAGAAACGAAACACTTAACCGTCCCGCGATGCTGCAGGCCAGAATAAGACCGTAGATAAAAGCCGGCCGGAGAAACCAGACCGGATCGGAGACGGAAAAACCCCGGTCGCTCAAATGCGCCGGGGTCTGGGTCAACGTGAACTGCCACAAAAACCAGATGAACGACATTCCGATGATGGCCAGCCAGATGCTTTTGGTTTTCAGGGCGTCTTTGAAATTCCAGTTTACCGGCGATCGGTAGGTTCGCATCCTCCCGCCGCGGGCGTCGGACAGTGCTTCGCGAACGGCCGAGGGAACCAGTCCGTCCGGATACTGTCCAAGGTCTTCCGGCCGGTTCCGGATGGCGATCATGGCCACAACCGCACCGATAAAGCAGGCGACCGCGATCACACACCAGCCAACCCTCCAGTTTCCTCCGAAAGCCACAATGGAGGCGCTGATGATCTGGGGATAAATGAACCCGCCGATCGCGCCGCCGCCCAGCACCAGGCCCATGACCAGCGCCCGGTGAACGTTAAACCACAGCAGAACCAGCGCCTGAGCGGGCACGATCGACCCAAAAGAAATTCCCAGACCGGTAAAGAAACACAGCGCCAGATAAACGGGATAGGATTGTCCGGCAAAAGCCATCAGCAGGACCGACCCCGCCGTCAGCGCCGCGCCGATAGCGAGCGTCCTGCGGGGGCCGAAGCGGTCCATCAGCCACGGAATGATGAATGCGCCCAGGCCCAGCATCATTCCGATGACAGTATAGCCAAGGTTGATTTCTCCGCGCTGCCAGGACAGGTCTTTCTGCATGAACCGGTAAATGACGGGCGGCCCGTACAACGCAAAACCGATCGGGATCGAATACACGAGGCAAAGAAGCGGCATCATCACCCATCCATAGAAACCGCCGGTTTTTTTCTCTTCAGACATTACGCGTCCCTCCCGGACACCGGGCGCTTCCGGCCGCGGCCCTGCCCGTTCATCCGCGCCGGATTCGTTTTTTCCATCATAACCGACTCTTTTTGCGTTGACATCCTTTTTCAGGGGACTGATTCTTTTTCCCGGAAGACCTGCCCGCGTCCTGAAAATGCGGGCAAAAAACCTGTTGATCCCGCATGCGCTTTTCAGTTATACAGAGAGCGTCATGAAAAGCACAAACCAAATCAAAGTCAAGAACAGATTCATCAGGGAATCCAAAAACGCAAAGGGTGGAACGCACAAAAAGATTGTTTCTCTTGCCTGCCTGCCTTTTTTGGCTTTCTTTTTTTCCGCGACGCCCGCGGTCGCCTTGCCGGACTGGGTGGAATACCTTCGGAGTGAAGACGGGACCGTTTTTTCCTATCACAGGAAACTCAATGTTGACAAAAGCAATGGAAATCACATCGTCCAGGTGTTGGGAAAAGAAAACCTTTCCGATGCAGGAAGGGAAAAAACCCTTCTATCCCTGCAAGAAAAGGGCTTGCCCACCGCGGAATACGAACAGATGTCCCGGAAAATGTTCACCTGTGAAATCGATTGCGGGCAACGGCTGATCCGAAAAGCTTCGTTAATTGTTTATGACACAAACGGCAAAGTGATCTTTTCCGGGGAAACCCATTCCCCGGAATGGGAGCCCATTCTTCCTGATTCTACGGGAGACGTCCTCCGAAAAGCCGTCTGCAAATAAAGCCCCTTCGGCTTGGGGTCCATAACCAACTGTAATTACTGGATACCGGCCTTCGCCGGTAAGACGAAAAGAGTGCGAAATTGACTTTTTACGAGGACGTCAACTTTTTACCCGTCAACATTTTTCTTGACTTGAGCCCTGTCTTTATTTATTTTGTACACTAAATAATGAACCAGGTGTCGCCAATGATCAGTTACCAGGACGCGATTCTGTTTATCTTAAGCAAGGCCAACCAGAGCGTCTATGGAATTTTCAAGTCCCGCACACAACTATATGGACTTACGCCCATACAGGGGCTGGTCCTGCACGCTCTTTATGAAGAGGAAGGGCTTTCCGCCGGCGAACTGGGAAGGCGCCTGTCTCTGGACAGCGCCACCCTGTCCGGCATTCTGGACCGGATGGCGGAAAGCGGCTGGATCATCAAAAACGTGAAAGACGACCGGCGGGTTCTGAACATCCGGCTGACGGACAAAGCACGGGCGTGTCGCGATAAATTTGTCAATGACACCGAAGAGTTGAACAAAGAAATCCTTTCCCGATACAGCGTGGAGGAAAGACTGCTTTTGATCCGGATGCTCAAGGACCTGCGCCGATGACCATCCATTTTAATGTTTAGCATACAAGATAAAACCGGCAAGCATGGAGGGCAGGATGTCCAGCAAAACAACGCCAGCAAAAAAACCGGCAAAAACCGGATACCCGCCGACCGACTATGAAAGGATTTTCCATCCGAAAGCGGTTGCCATTCTGGGCGTCTCCGCGGATGAAAACGGCGTCGGCTTCGGCACCGGCATGCTCCGCGCCATCATGGCGATGGGATATGAAGGGAAATTATACCCTGTCAACCCCAAGGGAGGGACCATTTACGGAATGGAAATTTTCAGGAAGGTGGAGGACATTCCCGACCGGGTCGATTTTGCCGTCGTCGCGGTGAACGCGCGGTATGTCCCGGAATCCCTGGAAGCGTGTTTAAGGATCGGCGTGGCCGGCGCGGAGATTCTCTCCTCCGGCTTCAGCGAACTGGGCACCGATGAAGGGAAAGAGCTGGAGCGGCGGATTCAGGAAGTCGCCGCCCGGGGCATTCGCGTAGTGGGCCCCAACTGCTTCGGCATCTACTGTCCGGCCAGCGGCCTCACGTTTTTGCCGGGGCCGGATCTGTCACGCGAAACCGGGCCGGTGGCGTTTGTCGCGCAAAGCGGCGGCATGGCGATCGACTTCGCACACGCGGGAAAATGGCTGGGGATCCGTTTCAGCAAAATGATCAGCTTCGGCAACGGCGCGGATTTGCGGGAAGCGGAGCTTCTGCGCTACCTGGCCCGCGATCCGGATACCCGCGTCATTTCGATGTATATTGAAGGCATCAAGGACGGAGAGCGCTTTTTCTCCGAGCTCAAAGCCGCCGCGGCCAAAAAACCGGTTATCGTTTACAAGGGCGGTCTTTCCGCAGCAGGCGCCCGCAGCGTGGCCAGCCACACCGCATCCATGGGTGGAAATCGCGTCATCTGGCAGTCGATCCTGAGGCAGGCGGGTGCCGTTCAGGTGAACGACACGGAAGAAATGGCGCAGGTTAATCTGGCCTTTGCGATGCTGCCGCCGAAACCCTTTCGGGGGATTTCCATCGTGGGCGGCGGAGGCGCGATCGGCGTGACGGCCTGCGACACGGCTGAAACTTACGGCATCGAGATTCCGGCGCTGCCGCCGGAGCTTCAGGATCGCATCGGAAGCGTTTTGCCCAAGCCCGGCTCCAGCGCCATCAATCCGATCGACGTCGCCAATCCTTTAGTCGGGCCGCCGGCCCTGAAGGAAGTGCTTCTTAGCGCGGCCCGGGATGAGCGGATCGAACTGCAAATTATCGTATCGCTCCTGTTTCACTACAAGGGTCTTGCCCTAGCGTTCGGCAGGCCCGTCGCGGAAGTCACCCCTTACCGGGAACTGGTCCAGTGCATCCGCGACGCGGTTGACCAGACCGGCAAACCGGTCATTGCCGTGCTGCCCAACATGACCCGCGGCACGGAAAGCATGGATGTCACGGAGTTGATCGCCCTGACGCGGCAGGAATACCTTTCCCGCGGCATTCCGGTTTTCGACGAACTGCACGACGCCATCCGGGCGATTTCCCACGTCAACAACTATTATGGAGGAAAAGTAAAATGAAAAACGAAAAAGCCGCAAAGATCATCGACAAGGCCGTGAAGCAGGGCCGCAAAGCCCTTTCGGAATACGAGGCTAAACAGGTTCTGGCCGCCTACGGCATCCCGGTCACCAAAGAAGTGCTGGCCAAAGACAAAACCGCCCTGGAAAAAGGCCTGAAAAAAATCGGCTTTCCGCTCGTCATGAAGGGCTGCTCGGCCGACATCGCCCACAAAACGGAAAAGGGTCTGATTCATGTGGACATTCGAACGACCGCGGAAGCGAAGAAAGCGTTTCGGGACATCATCGCCGGGATGGAAGGATTCGAGGGCGGCGTCCTGCTGCAGGAAATGATCAAAGGCCGGCGGGAACTGGTCATGGGGATGACCCGCGATCCGCAGTTCGGCCCCTGCGTGATGTTCGGCCTGGGCGGCATCTTTACGGAAATCCTCCGCGACGTCGCGTTCCGCCGCGCGCCGCTGGAAGTCCGGGACGCAAAAGAAATGATGCAGGAAATCAAAGGGCGCAAGATTCTGGACGCCGTTCGCGGCATGGAGGCGGCGGATCAAAAAACACTTACCGATATGCTCATCAGCGTCGGCCGCGTCGGCCTGGACTTTGATAACGTCATGGAAATCGACCTCAACCCGGTGATTCTTTCCGGCGCAAAGCCCGTGGTCGTGGACGCGCTGATCGTTTTGAAGTGATCGGTAATTGGTGGATGGTGAAAAAAGTGACGGGTGGAAAGCCATGAGCGCAAAGGGATGAGCGACGAGTCAAGAACTTTTCCCTCACCGCCCATCCCCCCTCGTCTCTTTCCCATGGTTCGACAAGGTCTGTCCCGAGTTTATCGAAGGGCTAACCATGACACCTTTTCGCTCGTCTCTCGTCACTCATTGCCCGTTACTTTCCGAAGGAATATTTACCGTGGACTGCAAAAAGGAAAAAAACCTGGACATCTGCGGCTGCACCTATGAACCCTGCGCCCGCAAGGGAATCTGCTGTGACTGCGTTTTCCATCACCTGCAAAAAAGGCAGTTGCCGGGCTGCTTTTTCCCGAAAGACGCAGAAAAAACGTATGACCGCTCCTTCGAGCATTTCGCGGACCTGGTCGGCAAAAAACGCGTATAACCCGGCAGCAGACATTCAGGCCGATCGCGTTTCCGCAAGACAGCCGATCCGTTCGGAACGGCATCGATTTTCATTGACAAGCACAGGCCAAACGGCTTAAATACACCGGTAAACACGTCATTTCCACTATCGAAACATTTCAACCGGGCCGGGAAACCATTGCCATGACGACTCCGCAACGCAAAGATTGTCCAGCCGCTTACCAGGTTTCTTTTAGAAAGGAGAAGCAGGATCTTTTCATTGATCTGAATGGAGAGTTTGGCCTGAATAATCTCATGGTCTTCACCCGCGATATCCGGCAGGCCATTTCCGATCCATCGATTCAAAGTCTGACGGTCGATTTTGCACAGGTCTGCTATCTGGACAGCGCGGCGGCGCTGGCCTTTGTGCAAATTGAAAAAGAAGCGGCGGAAAGGAAAATCACCTGCCGCCTGGTCAACCTGAGCGCGGAAGCCAAAGGCATCTTCAGCGTGATCCACCCCGACTCTCTGACGTTGCGGTATTTCAAACCGGAATACGCTCATGAAGGACTGATTTCCCAGATCGGACAGGCTTCTTTGTCGATCGGCCGGGATTTTGTGAATTTCATTACCTTTTTCGGAGACCTGCTGTTTGCTCTGGTCTATACCCTGATGCATCCCTCGACTCTTCGGGGGAAGGATGTTCTTTTTTACGTGCAGCGCGCGGGCGTGGACGGCTTGCCGATTGTCGCCATGATCGGCGCTTTGATGGGCCTGATCATGGCTTTCATGTCCTATCTGCAGTTCAAGCAGTTCGGCGCGAATATTTACGTCCCCACGCTGGTGAGCTTCGCCATGATCAAGGAGCTGGGACCGATCATGACGGCAATTCTGGTCGCGGGCCGCTCCGGCTCCGCCTTTGCCGCGGAAATCGGCACCATGAAGGTCAATGAAGAAGTGGACGCGCTTGAGACCATGGGATTTGATCCGGTCCGCTTTCTGGCCGTTCCGAAGGTTCTGGCCACCATAATCGTCGTTCCGATCCTGACCGTTTACGCTGATCTTTCGGGTATTCTCGGAGGCATGATCATCGGCGTCACGACCCTTGACCTGACATTCAAAACCTACATCACCCAGTCGATCAAGACCATTCAGGTGTTTGATGTGGTAACCAGCCTGATCAAGGCAGCCGTTTTTGCCGGACTCATTTCCGCCATCGGATGCCAGCGGGGCTTTCAGGTGCGCGCCGGCGCTCAGGATGTCGGCAAGTTTACGACCTCCGCCGTGGTGGCGGCCATCTTTCTGATCGTGGTGGCCGATTCCATTTTTGCCGTCATGCTCTACTACGTCAAACTATACGGCATTTTCGCGTAAGACATGAAAAGGAGCTCCATGCAGGATCCATCAGAAAAAACACCCATCCTCTCGGTAAAAAACCTGACACAGCGCTTTGACGACAACGTCGTCTTTGAAGATGTGAGCTTTGATGTGTACCCGGGAGAAGTGCTGGTCATCGTGGGCGGCAGCGGCTGCGGCAAATCTACGCTGCTCAAAATCATGATCGGCCTGCAAAAGCCTTACGCGGGCCAGGTCCTGTATCAGGGCGCCGATATCATCCGGGCGTCGGACAAGGCCCTCAACGAATACCGGAAAAACATCGGCGTTCTGTTTCAATCCGGCGCGCTGTTCAGCTCCATGTCCATCAGGGAAAACATCGCGCTGCCCCTTCAGGAGTACACCGACCTTGACACGGGCGCCATCGACCGGGTCATTCGGATGAAGCTGGGCATGGTCAATCTGGCCGGCTACGAAAATCACAACCCGTCCGAGCTTTCCGGCGGCATGAAAAAAAGGGCGGGCATCGCCCGCGCGATGGCTCTCGATCCGCGTATTCTTTTTCTGGACGAACTGTCCGCCGGCCTCGACCCGGTTACCGCGGTGGAGCTGGACGAACTGATCATCAAAACAAACGAAGCCCTGGGAACCACCATGGTCATTGTCACTCACGAACTCGAATCTATTTACAAAATAGCCCATAGAGTGCTAATGTTGGACAAGGAGGCCAGGGGGATGATCGCGGAAGGCGCACCCCTGGAATTAAAAAAGACTGCGACGGACCCCCGGGTCAGAAGCTTCTTTTTACGCCAGTTACCAGAAAAGCAGAACGAACAGAGGTTTTATGCCCACTAGAAGCTCAAAATTTTTGATCGGTCTTTTTGTCATTGCCGGCGCGCTGATCTGCGCCGGTGTGATCATCTGGGTCGGCGCGGCCAAATTTTTCACCAAGGGCGCCCTTTACAACGTTTACTTTGACGAATCCGTCCAGGGATTGCAGGTGGACTCGGCGATCAAATACCGGGGGGTCGAGATCGGGAAAGTGCAGAAAATCGACGTAGCGCCGGACTACCGCCTGATTGAAGTGACGATGAAAATCGACCTGGAAGGCGACCTGCAGAAGCAGACCATCGCTTCGCTCAAAACCGCCGGCATCACCGGCATTGTCTTCATTGAACTCGACCGGATCAAGCCCGGCGAGCTGGCCGATTCCCCCAGACTCTCCTTCAAGACGGATTATCCGGTCATCCCGTCGCGCCGCTCGGAAATCAGCAAGCTGATCACCGACACGAATATCATCATGCAAAACATTAAAAAAATAGACTTCGAGGGCATTTCCAACCAGTTGAAAAACACCGTGCGGGCGATCGAAAACTTTGTGGAGGGCAAGCGCATCACGAACATTATGACTCACCTGGAAAATACCTCCGCCAATCTGGACGAAACAATCGCCAGCATCAACAAGACGATTACCGAAGGCAAGGTAGACCGGGCCGTTACGGAAGCCCTGGGGGTTTTGACCGATGCCCGCAAGCTGATCGGTCAGGCCAGGGACGACATCGGAGAGTTGAACCTGCGCGAAAAGTCGGCGCAAACCGACGCCATCCTTCAGGACATCGACAAAAAAACAAAAATCATTACGACCGGCCTTCAAGACACGTCGGAAAATCTGCGGGTCACTTCGGAAAATCTGCAGAAGCTCTCCGAAAGTTTGAACCGGGAGCCGTCGGACCTGATTTTCAGCAAACCGGCGCCGCCGCGAAAGCCCATGGAATAAAGAAAGGAACGAGTAATGGAAAAAACTTTGCAAAAGTCTGCCTGCTTGCAAAAACAGCGGCCCATCCTGCTCTGGATCGCTGTCGTCTCATCCCTGCTGTGTTTCGCCGGATGCGCCGGCAGCGGCAAACCGCAATACGACGTCCAGAAATATCTGCTGACTTACGAGTCTCCCTCTTTCGAGGCATCCGGGAAACTTTCCGTATCGGTCAAGGTAAACCGGTTCTCCATTGCCGCCGCGTATAATTCGACCGGCATGATCTTCCGCGACGACGCCTACGGCCTGGACGCCTTTAACTATTCGCGCTGGGCCGTCAACCCGGCCGATATGATAGGCGATCTCCTCCTGGCCGATATGAGAACCGGCAATTTTTTCCAGGCGGTTCTGTCCCGGTATGATCTGGAAGAAGGGCGGTTTATCCTCTCGGGCGGCATTGAAGAATTTTATCTGCGGGCGGAGAAGAAAAACAAAACCGCGCGGATCGTTCTTTCCATTTCGCTTCAGGACTCCGCAGAGAAAAAAACCGGCAAGAGGATGATGTATCAAAAGACCTATACGCGGGAAACGCCCCTGCAGGACGCCTCACCCAAAGGATACTGCGCCGCCGCAAGCCAAGCCATGCAGGCCCTTTCCCGCGAGATCCTCCGCGACGTTTACGCAGCCGTTAAAACGAGGGTGCTATAAGCAGCGGGGGATTATGAAAGAAATTTCCGTCCAAAGCGCTTCACGTTTCGAAATGATCGACATCACCGGGACCGTCCGCGCGTCGGTTCGTGAAGAAAAAATTGAATCGGGCATCGTCCTTGTTTACACGCCCCACACCACCGCCGCGGTCACGATCAATGAAAACGCGGACCCGGACGTGCCGCGCGATCTGCTGGCGGCGCTCGATCGCGCCGTGCCCCTGTCCGCGAACTACCGGCATTCGGAAGGCAATTCCGCCGCGCACGTCAAGTCGTCGCTGGTCGGCGCCTCCGAAATGGTCATCGTGGAAAATGGCCGCCTCGTTCTCGGCGCTTGGCAATCCATCTTCTTCTGCGAATTCGACGGGCCCCGGACAAGGAAAGTGTTTATTAAATTTTTGAAGTGAATCCTGCACTCACACCTGGGAGTGAAAAAATCTATGAATCCGCAGGAAGGCGCCAGATCAGGCCGGTGGACATAATCCATCTGACCGATCGCCCGGAGAAAATAGCGCAGGTCGTCTCTTTTGGCAAAACCGGCCAGCTGAGAAACATTGTTGAGGCGGATATCGATGACCCGCTTCACTCCCGCTTTAAGCAGACGCGAAAAAAATTCCTCGGCCGTCTTCTTCGTAAACCCGATGGTAAACAGTTTTATTTGACGGTCTCGTAAAAAGTAATTCAAGTCGTCACCCCGGCGAATATCATAAAGAGCACAAGTGCCGTGGTCCATAACCCACTGTAATTACTGGATACCGGCTTTCGCCGGTAAGACAAAAAAGCGCCAAAACAGACTTTTTACAAGACAGTTTTATTTCGTTCATGGCGATTTCTGTCCTTCCTCAAGAATATACGCGACTTTGTCCGCCTGAAGATCATAGGCGCGTCGGATTTGTTCCTCTTCGGATGAGAAAAGATCAGCTGGATCGATTTTCAGCAGCTTCATCAGGCGCTGTTCCGTATCGCGATTGTCCTCCAGCGATCCGTCTTCCAGAACATGCCGGATATGGATGTTCTCCCTTCGTAGATTGCGGCAGATAAGCAGCATCCGGTGGCACGTCAGCGGATCTTTTTCCGCGCACATCAAGGCAATGCGGTAGGTCTCCAGGCCTTTGCGCAGGCGGGCCAGCCCCTGCTGAAAAATTTCTTTTCCGGCCAGAAGCTTGTATTGAACCTTGCCGTTTTCATAGCAGGCCGGATCGGAACTTCGAGGCCCCAGTTCAGCGCCCAGGTAAATATAGGCGATGCCGCACTTCAGGACGTCCTCTTTCAAAGATTCGCGGTTGAACTGCGGCGAATAACGGCTGTAAGGGCTGGACCGGACATCACACAGGGCATTGATGGAATGCCGCCTGAGCATCTCCAGAAAATCTTCCACGGGATGAACCGAATGCCCGATGGTGAACAATTCTTTCATGGACAATCCTTGTTTTGCATCATTACAGCCGCAACCAGTTTATAGCAAAAGCTGTTAAACGGCTCGCCCAGGCTGATGGTGCGGATTGACGGCGGAGAATACGCTCAATGATCTCCCGCTGACCCGGCTTGAATGTTGAGAACCCGCAATACTTCTGCAGATGTTCTGCTAACATGCGTCGATATTCATTCTTTCAATTTTCTTTTAATTATTTGCATAATCATCGATAACTGTTTTCGACCTTTATGATCACCTCCAGCATCTGCTGGTGGATCCGTCCGTTGCCGGCGACGAGACCGGGAGAAAACATGCTCCATTTTTCACCCTTCAAATCGGAGAGGACGCCGCCCGCTTCCGTCACCAGAAGGCATCCTGCGGCTGTGTCCCAGGGTTTGAGCTTCAGCTCCCAGAAACCGTCCAGGCGGCCGGCCGCCAGATAAGCCAAGTCCAGAGCCGCGGCGCCCGGACGCCGGATGGCCTGAGCCTTCATAATCATTGCGGCAAAAAAATCCAGATTATTGTCCCGGCTTTCGCGGACGTCATAGGGAAAACCGGTCGCCAGAAGGCCGCGGGACAAATCGTCCACGGAAGAAACGCAAAGCTTCGTTCCGTTGAGATATGAGCCTCCCGCGAGCGAGGCCTCAAACAGATCGTCCCGAATCGGGTCATAAACAACGCCAAGGACGATATCGCCGTCTTTCTCCAGGGCGATGGAAACGCAGAAAAAGGGAAAGCCGTGGGCGTAATTCGTTGTTCCGTCCAGCGGATCGACAATCCAGCGCATTGCGCTCCGGCCGTCTCTCTCTTTTGATTCTTCGGACAAAACGCCGTGGTCGGGATACCGGCGGCCGATTTCGGAAAGGATCAGCTCCTCCGACATCCTGTCCGCTTCCGTGACCAGATCGATGGCTCCCTTGTAGTAAACCGGATTGTGCCGGGAAAATTTTTCAGCCAGCAGTTTCCCCGCCTTTCGCGCCAGATACCGCGTAAAACCCGATAGTTCCTTCATGGCAAATCGCTCCTTCACATGATCGGCAATAATGTTGCTTAAACCATAAAGCCGGCAAAAAAGGTAGAGCATTCTTAAACATTGCGCTGCCGGATATTTAATGCTAAACAAAACAAAAATATTGTTTGTTTACGGCACGTCCATGACAACAGAGCAAAATACGGATTCCCCTGTCCCTGATTTGAAAGCGGCGCGGCAAAATTCAGGATTGACCCTGAAGGAGATATTCGAGCGCACACGGATCAGCGTGCGCAATCTGAAGGCCATGGAAAACGGCCAGTTTCATTTGTTGCCCGCCCCGATTTACACGCGAAACTTCATCAAAATCTACGCGAAGAGCCTCGGGGTGGACAGCAAGCCGGTGCTGCAACGCTATGAAGACTATCTGCAGACGCTGATAAAGGAGCGCAAACAGAACGACAGCCACCCCCCGCGCGTGCCCCTGGCCGCAATGCTGGACCGGCACAAAACCTTCCTGTGGATTGCCCTGATCGCCATTCTCATCGCGGCCGTAGCTATTTTCGCGAGCGTTTACAATAAACCGTCGCCCGAAGCGCCGCTCGCAATCAAAAGTTCCGGGGAAACGGCAAGCGAAGAAGCCCCGGCACAGAACACATCCGGGCAGAACCTGCCCATCGCGATCGATCCGGCGACTCTCACAGGGGACCAACCGACAGTTGGTCCTCAGGTTCTGCCATCGCCCACCGCGCCGTCTCCCGCAGTCCCGGAAGCAGACGTATCGCAGACGGCGCCCGGGAAGAAAAAAACCGGCACCCGGGCGACAACCGGCGCTGAAGAAACGTTTTCCCTGGTCATTACCGCCACGGAACAAACCTGGATCCGGATACAGGCCGATGACAGGGAACCGTATGAAGTTTTGCTTGACGCGGGAGAAAAAATTTCGCAAAAGGCGTCCGGCTTTAACATGGACATCGGCAATGCCGGCGGCATCAAGATCCAGGTTGATGGGAAAACCATAGAAAATTTAGGAAAGTCGGGACAGGTGATCCACTTGCGTTTCCCCTGAATCGATCAAAACGAAATGAGGTAATCTTATGTTTGGAATAGGTGTGCCGGAGTTACTGATTATCCTGGTAATTATTCTGATTATTTTCGGCGTCGGCAAACTGCCGGAAATCGGCTCGGCTCTGGGCAAGGGGATCAAAAACTTCAAGAAATCCGTCTCCGATCAGAACGACGCCAACCCGCCGGCAAAAAAAGAGGGAGACAAATAAATTTGTCTCCCCGCGTTCATTGATCCCTGTGTGAAAATTAAAACGGAACGTCGTCCATCGGCGTCGTGCTGTTTGGCGCGGAGGATCCATCGGGCGTTGCGTCTCCTGGTTTGGCCTGCCCCTTGGAATCCAGCATCTGCATATTGTTGGCGATAATTTCCGTCGTACTGCGCTTGATGCCTTCCTTGTCTTCCCAAGACCTGGTTTGAATCCGTCCTTCAATGAAAATCAATTTGCCTTTTACCAGGTAGTTGCCGCAAATCTCGGCCAGTTTGCCGAACGCAACAATCCGGTGCCACTCGGTTTTCTGAACCTTCTCTCCATTTTTGTCCTTATACGTTTCATCCGTTGCCATGGTAAAGTTCGTAACCATCGTGCCATCCGGTGTATAGCGAACCTCCGGATCTCTGCCCAGTCTGCCGATCAATATCGCCTTGTTGACCATGATTGCCTCCCCTTGAAATGAGTTGGCGGCATCATACATAACAACCTCCCCGGAGGCAAACACATTTTTGATGAACTCGTAAGAAGTCGAAAAAATGGCATATTCAGACGGCTTCGTAAAAAGCTCCGCAGGCAAGGCGCGCAAATCCTGAGGAATGAGGCGTACTTAAACGTACGCCGCAATGACGAAGGATGAAGCGCAACGCAGCATCCGGGCTTTTTACGAGGCCGTCATTTTTAAGATTTTATGCCGCCCGGACAAACGGCCGCGCCCACAATCGGACTTGACTAATCCCCCAAAAAAATATAGTCAAACAGACTTTTAAAAAGCGGAGAAATTATGGAAGAACATGATCTTTTAAGGGTCCGCCGGGAAAAAATTGCGGCCTTGAAAGCAGCAGGGGTTGATTTATACCCCAATGACGCAAAGCCCCAAAACACAACCGCCCGGATCCTCGACGAATTCGGCCAAATGGATAGCGAAAATCTCGCGCAGCTTTCACAAAAACTCTCGCTGGCCGGGCGCCTGATGGCCGTCCGCAGCTTCGGCAAAGCCGCGTTTGTCAAAATTCAGGATCGGCAAGGCCGGATGCAGTGCTATCTGGCCAAAAACATCTTAAGCGAGCAGGATTTCTCTCTTTTTAAAAAACTGGATATTGGCGACATTGTTTATGTTTCGGGAAAACTTTTCCGGACCAAAACCAACGAGCTGACGCTGGAGGCCCAGTCGCTGCGACTCATGGCCAAATCGATCCATCCCCTGCCGGAAAAATGGCATGGCCTGACGGACATCGAAATCCGTTACCGCCAGAGACACCTCGATCTGATCTCCAACCCGGCCGTGAAGGACATCTTCATAAGGCGCAGTCTGATCATCAAACTGATGCGGCAATTCATGGACCGGCATGATTTTCTGGAAGTGGAAACCCCGATGATGCAGCCGAAAGCCGGCGGCGCGGTCGCCCGGCCGTTTAAAACGCACCATAACGCGCTCAACCAGGACTTTTATCTGCGGATCGCCCCCGAGCTTTACCTGAAGCGCCTGGTCACCGGCGGCCTGGAAAGAGTTTATGAAATCAACCGCAGCTTCCGCAATGAAGGCATCTCCACCTTTCATAATCCGGAATTCACGATGATGGAGTTTTACCAGAGCTACGCAACCTATGAAGATTTAATGCCTTTTACGGAAGAATTGTTTTGCTTTATTGCCGAAAATGTTTTCGGCGGGTTCAAATTCACCTACCAGGGAACGGAAATTGATTTGACGCCGCCCTGGCGCCGTATCTCTGTCCGGGACGCCCTGATCCAAATCGCCCAAATGGCGCCTGACGATCTGTCCGACCCGGCCAAAGCCATTACCTTTGCCCGTAAAAACGGATGTGACGTCAAGGAAGCAGACCCTTTGGGGAAAATTCTCATGGACATCTTCGACGAACTGGTCGAAAAGCAGCTGGTCCAGCCGACTTTTGTCACGCATTACCCGGTCGCGGTCTCTCCCCTGTCGCGCCGCTCCGGCGCCGACCCGGATATTGTCGATCGTTTTGAGCTTTATATTTCCGGACGGGAAATCGCCAACGCTTTTTCCGAGCTGAACGATCCGGACGATCAGCGCGAGCGTTTCCTGGCCCAGATCCGGCAAAGGGAAGCGGGCGACGACGAAGCCCACGAAATGGACGAAGACTACATCCGCGCGCTGGAATACGGCATGCCGCCGACGGCCGGAGAAGGGATCGGCATCGACCGCCTGATCATGCTCTTTACCGATTCCGCGTCCATCCGGGACGTGATCTTGTTTCCGCTTCTGAGGGCCAGAACCGAATGATGACTCCGCCCGTTTTTGCGCGGCGGCCCGGACCCACGGCTTCCCGACAGGACAACGCCTGATGCCTTACGAATTTTTTATCAGCAGACGATACATGAGAGCGAAACGCAAGCAGGTTTTCGTTTCGATCATTACCTTCATATCGATTTTCGGCATTTTCCTGGGCGTGGCCGCTCTCATCATCGTGCTGGCCGTCATGAACGGCTTTGAAGAGGATCTGCGCAGCAAGATTCTGGGCATCCGTTCGCACATTGAAGTGACGGCGGACATGACCGGCCAAATGAAAAATTACCGGAACATCCGCCACGAAATCGACGGGGTCCCGGGCGTTGTGGCTTCCACGCCTTTCATTTACACGGAAGCCATGATCCGAAGCCAAAGAGGCCTCACCGGCGTGGTCATCCGCGGCATGGACACCGAAAGCGCGCCCCGGGTCATCAACCTGGGCAAAATCCTCCAGGGCAGCGTCCGGCATCTCGACCGGATCCCCGAAACCATCCGGCAGAAGCTGCCCGCGGCCGACCGGGAGCTGGCCGGCATTTTGATCGGCAGGGAAATGGCCAGAAATATGGGGCTTTTCCTGCATGATCCGATCACCATCATCTCTCCGGCGGGCGGAATCGCCACGCCGATGGGCATGGTCCCCCGCATGAAAAAATTTATCGTGGTCGGCGTTTACGAATCGGGATTTTACGAATACGATTCCAAACTGGCTTTTTTGTCTCTTGCCGGCTGCCAGGATTTTCTGGACATGGGCGACGCCGTCTCAGGCATTGACATTGTCGTCCGGGATATTTACCAGGCGGACGACGTCGCCCGCCGGATCCAGAACCGGCTGGGCTTCCCCTTTTACGCCCAGAACTGGATGCAAATGAACAAAAATTTGTTTTCGGCGCTCAAACTGGAGAAGCGCGTCATGTTCATCATCCTGAGCCTGATCGTGCTGGTGGCCGCCTTCAACATCATCAGCGCGCTTATCATGGTCGTCATGGAGAAAAACAAGGACATCGCTATTTTGAAATCCATGGGGGCCACATCAACCAACATTATGAAAATATTCATCTATCAGGGATTGATCGTCGGGGCGGCGGGGACCCTGTTCGGCTGTATCGCGGGGCTTACGGTCGCGCTCAACCTCCAGAAAATTTCGCTTTTTGTGGAAAGAATCTTCAATTTTGAAATTCTGCCGGGCGACGTGTATTACTTAAGCGAGCTTCCGTCGAAAGTGAATTACGGCGATGTGGCCGTGATTGTCGCGGGCACCCTCGTGATCTGTTTTCTGTCCACGATCTATCCGTCCTGGAGGGCGTCGAGGCTGGATCCGGCGGAAGCCTTGAGATACGAATAAGAGCATGGTTTTGCGGCGCATATGATTAAACTGGAAAATTTATCCAAAACCTTCGTCAAAGACGGCAATAAAATTGAAGTCCTGAAGGGGCTGAACCTGGAAATCGCCAAAGGTGATTCTCTGGCCGTCGTCGGCGTGTCCGGAGCGGGGAAAAGCACACTGATTCATATTCTCGGCACGCTGGACCATCCGACCGGAGGAACGCTTTCCATTGCCGGCCAGGAGGTTTTCAACTGGAGCAAAAAAAAGATCGCCGCATTCCGCAACCGGACCATCGGCTTCGTATTCCAGTTCAACAACCTTCTGCCGGAGTTCACGGCGCTGGAAAACGCCATGATGCCGGCGTTCATCGGGGGGCTCGAACGAAAAGAGGCGCTGGACCGGGCCACGCGCCTCTTGACAAAGGTCGGCCTGGAGCATCGCCTCCGCCACAAACCGGGGGAACTCTCCGGCGGAGAACAGCAGCGGGTGGCTATCGCCCGCGCTCTGGCGATGGAGCCGGAAATTCTGCTGGCGGACGAACCGACAGGAAACCTTGACACGGAAACAGGAAAGAAGATAGAAGACCTTCTGGTTGCCCTGAACGTCGAAAAAAAAATAACGCTGGTTGTTGTCACGCACAACAGACTACTGGCGGAAAGGATGTCCGGCAGAATCGGTCTGCGCGACGGAGAAATTTATGATTTTTAACTTCAAAACGGTCCGGCTCGTCATCGCGGTTTTTCTTGTTTTGTTCGCCACGGAGGCGCGGGCGGACGCTCTTGCGAAAATATGTATTCTGCCCTTTGAAGTTCACGCGCTTACCGGGAGCGCCGAGCTGCAAACGTCGGTTTACAACAGCCTGCTGAACGAATTCCGGCGAGCCAAGAAAGTGGAAGCGCTGGGCGCGGGGGATTTTGAACCGGGCGGGCCCGCCCCCGGCCAACAGGAAGCCATGGCGGCGGGGAAAGCGCTGGGCGCCGATTACATCGTCACAGGCAGCGTTATGCATTTCGGCGAAACCCTGAGCCTCGACGCGCAAATCATCGAGGTTGCCGGGGGAAAAATCCTGCCCGCCGTTTCGGTTCAGGGAACGGAATCAGACGGCGTCGGAGCGCTGGCGGCGACGCTGAAGCGGGAAATTCTGGAGAGGACGGGACTCCTGGATAAAATCGCGCGGGTGGAAATCGCGGGCAACCGCAAGATCGGCGCGGACGCCGTCCTGCAGAAGATCAAAAGCAAAACCGGCAAACCGCTGGACGAAGAAGATATCAGCGACGACATCAAAACCATCTTCAGGATGGGGTATTTTCTGGACGTCAGCGCCGACGTCACGACGGAGGACGGGTGCAAGGTGCTGACCTTCAGCGTGGTCGAAAAAGGCCTCATTTCGGAAATCCGCCTGGTCGGCAACAAGAAGCTGGACAAGGATGACATTCTCGAAGTCATGAGCGTGAAGACACGGCAAAGCATCAATCCGGAAAACATCAAGCAGGACCTGCAGAAAATCAAGGAGCTTTATGACACCAAAGGCTACTACAACGCCGAAATTGCCGACCGTCTGGAAAAAGACGGCGAGAAGGATTTCGTACTGATTCTGGACATCAGGGAAAACAACCGGGTTTATATCCGCTCCATTACGTTTGAAGGAAATGAATCCTTTACCACCAAAGAGCTGGTCGGCATGATGGCCACGAACGAACGCACCCTGCTGGGCTTCATCACGGACACGGGCATCCTGCAATCCCAGCAGCTCAAGCAGGATGTTCAGCGGCTGACCGCTTTTTATTTCAACAACGGCTTCGTGAACGCCCAGATCGGCGAGCCGGTCATCACGCATGACGACAAGGGCATTTACATCAAGATTGCCGTCCGCGAAGGCAAACGCTTCAAAATCGGCAAAGTGGAAATCTCGGGGGATTATCTGGAAAAAACCCGTGAGGAGCTGTGCGCTTCTTTAAAATCCAAAACCGGCAGCCACTACAACCGGGAAGAGATCATGAAGGACATGGAGATGATCACGACGACGGCCAACGACGAAGGATACGCCAACGCCGACGTCAATCCCCAGGTCGCCACCCATGAAAAAGAGCAGAGCGTGGATTTGAACTTCTTCCTGAAAAAAGGTGAACTGGTCCACATCGCCCGCATCGGCATTTCCGGCAACACCACCACCCGCGACAAAGTGATCCGCCGTTCGCTGTTCATTGTGGAAGGGGATTTGTATTCCTCCACCAAGCTGAAAAAGAGCTACGAGAACCTCAACCACCTTCGCTATTTCGAAGAAGTCGATATCCAGACGGATAAGGCGCCGGACAATCAATTGGACATCAACCTCCGGGTCAAGGAAAAAAACACCGGGATGTTCATGATCGGCGCGGGTTACAGCGCCGTGGACCAGGCGGTGATCATGGCGCAGATAGTTCAGCAGAATTTTCTGGGCTACGGGCAGACCATGAGCCTCAAGGCCTCGCTCGGCTCCACTACCAACAACTACGAACTGTCCTTCACCGAGCCCTTCCTGTTTGACCTGCCGCTGTGGTTCAAGGCCGACATCTGGAAATACAAAAAGGAATACGATTCCTACACGCTGGACACGAAAGGCGTGGGGACGACCCTGGGCCATCCGCTGTTCTGGAAAATCATCGGCTACGTCGGTTACAAGTTCAGCATCGACAACATCCAGGACATCAATTACGCCACCGCGTCCACCTACATAAAGGCGCAGGCGGGCGAGCGGACGACGAGCGCAATCTCTTTCACGCTGGTTTACGACACCACCAACGACGTCATGTTCCCCAGCAAGGGCCTCAAAACCAGCGCGTCCGTCCAGCATGCCGGCATGCCGCTGGGCGGGAACACTGAGTTCACCAAATACGCCGCCAGCGCGATCGGCTTTGTTCCGCTCTTCTGGGACATGGTCTTCTCCCTGAAAGGCCAGATCGGTTATCTGCAAAACAATGACGACAGCGACGACAAGCTTCCCATCTACGAGCGCTACGTGCTGGGCGGCATCAACTCCCTGCGCGGTCTGCGCTATGTGGGGCCGACCAATCCCGGGACGAGCGACGTGATCGGCGGCACCACCATGCTCGCCGCAACCGCGGAGGTGGTTTTCCCGCTCATCAAAGACGCGGGGATGAAGGGCGTCGTGTTTTACGACACGGGCAACACCTGGAACGGCAGCTATCATCTCGACGATCTGAGAAGCACGTGCGGCGCGGGCATCCGCTGGTATTCGCCCATCGGCCCGCTTCGCCTGGAATACGGCTATGTGCTCGACAACACGGGCCTGAACGACGACAGTGTGGGCCGCTGGGAATTCACCATCGGCATGTTCATGTAACCCGGAATCATAACGCCCGACGCTGTGATTTAACTATAAACCAGTAAACGGAGAGGAGATTGTAAAATGAAAAAAAATATTTTTTGGATCGCAGGACTGACGCTGCTTCTTTTTGTCTGGACGGGCACGGCGCTGGCCGCCGACAAGATCGGTTTCATCAATATGCAGATGATCATTCAAAACTCCAACGCCGGCCAGAAAGCCGCCGAAGATTTCAAAAAACTGTTTGCCCGGAAGCAGGAAAACATCAAGGCCATGGAAAACGAGGTCAAAAAACTCAAGGACGAACTGGACAAGCAGGGCGCCGTGATGACGGCCGGCGCGCGCTCCGACAAGGAAGCCGCCTATCAGCGAAAAATGCGCGACTACCAGATCCTGGTGGACGACACCAACAAGGAGCTGCAGAAACGCGACCAGGAATATTCACAGCAGCTGATCCCCGAAATCCTGAAAGTGGTGCGGGCCATTGCCGAAAAGGAAAAATACACCCTGATTCTGGACATCAGCACCATGCCGCTGCCCTACTTTGACAAAGCCGGCGACATCAGCAAAAAAGTCATTGATGGTTTCAACAGGGTGCCGGTCGCCAAAAAATAAAAATTGCTCACAAACATGAAAAAAAGCATTGCGGAAATAGCCGCCCTGGTGGGCGGAACGGTCGCGGGGAATGACGGGAAGCTGATCAGCGATATCCGGCCGATCGAGGAGGCGGGCGCGGACGATCTGACGTTTGTCTCCAATCCGAAGTATTTCAAATGGCTCAAAACCACGCTCGCGGGGGCGATCCTCGTCCCTCCGGGAACCGTCGCGCCGGATAAAAACCTGATTGCCGTAGCCGATCCTTACGCGGCGTTCGGCAAGCTGCTGGCGGTTTTTTATCCGGTCGACCACGGTCCTGCCGGCATAAGCCCTGCCGCCTGCATCGAAGAAGGAGCTTCGGTCTCCCCGGAGGCGACCGTCATGCCCCGGGCCTACATCAGCCGCGGCGCCCGCGTGGAGAAAGGCGCGGTGCTTTACCCCGGCGTGTTCATCGGCCGCGACGCTTCGGTCGGAGAAGATTCCGTCCTGTATGCCAACGTCTCCGTTTACGCCCGTTCGGTCATCGGCCGGCGGGTCATCCTGCACTCCGGGGTGGTCATCGGCGCGGACGGCTTCGGGTTTTCCGCTCCCGGCTCGCTGAACAAAAAAATCCCCCAGGTCGGCATCGTTCAGATCGACGACGACGTGGAGCTGGGCGCCAACACGACCGTGGACCGCGCTACGCTGGGCAAAACCTGGATTGGGCGCAACGTGAAAATCGACAACCTCGTGCAGATCGCGCACAATGTCGTGATCGGCGAAAATTCGGCCATCGCCGCTCAGACCGGCATCTCCGGTTCGACCAAAATCGGGAAAAGCGTCATCATTGGCGGCCAGGTCGGCATCGTCGGCCATATCACTATCGGAGACTCCGTGATGATCGGCGCTTCCTCGGGCATTCACAAGAGCATTCCCGCGGGCATGGTCGGCGGAGGCACGCCGTTTCTCCCCTTCCGGGAATGGCTGAAGGTCGAAGTCAGCAAGACCAAACTTCCGGAAATCCGCGCCAAAATGGAAAAGCTGATCCGGCGCGTGGAAGAGCTGGAAGCCGTCATTTACAAAACTCGTGAAGGTGAATCATGAAAATTCATCCCACCGCCATTGTCGCTCCCGACGCCCAACTGGCAGAAGGCGTGGAAATCGGACCGTACAGCATCATCGGCAGCGACG